>CEVN01027867.1_pt1 | contig 36929 bp, 34 predicted proteins | sample 427041 | NCBI WGS metagenome assembly CEVN01 (sample SAMEA2623463, study PRJEB7988) | marine metagenome | biome: marine biome (ENVO:00000447); feature: surface water layer (ENVO:00002042); material: "saline water (ENVO:00002010), including plankton (ENVO:xxxxxxxx)" | depth 5 m
AGGCATAGTAGAGTACAAATTAAAAAAATGATTGAAGAACATGGAGGTAGAAATGTTGCATCAATCTCAAAAAAAACTACTTTTGTATTAGCAGGAAATGATATGGGGCCAAGTAAAAAGAAAAGAGCAGAGGATTTAGGAATACCAATTATTACTGAAGAAGAATTCTTAGCAAAATTAAAATAATGCAGTTTATTGAAGATTTCAAATTAAAGGTCGGAAAATATGTGTTTCAAAGACAACTTAGAAACAATATTAGAACTAAGGAGGTGTGTAACATATCTAATGCAAAATCTATTGGTATTTTGTATGATGCTACAACAGAAGATAATATTAAGAGAGTACAACCTTTTGTATCTTATTTTTTTGATTTAAAAAAACACGTAAAGGCTCTTGGATATGTGAATGCAAATCAATTGTCTTATTGCCATATTCCTAAATTGCAGTATGATTTTTTTTATAAAAAAGATCTGAACTGGTTTTATAAACCTCAAAATTATATTATTGAAAATTTTGTTAGGAAAGAACACGATATTCTTATTAACTTATGTGATAGCAGTGTAATACCGATAAAGTATTTAGTTGCTAGTTCAATTGCGCATTTTAAAATAGGTGTCTATGAAGAAGATTATGCAATCTATGATTTGATGATATCTTTAGAGGATGATCAGAGTATTGAAAAATTAATGTATGAGATAAAACATTATATAAATTTGATTAATAAAAAGTAATGAATAATATAAAAGGGACTGGGGTTGCTTTAGTAACTCCTTTTAATGATGATAAATCAGTAGATTATATAGGTTTAAAAAAGTTGTTAAATCATGTGATTTCTGGTGGTGTTAACTATCTTGTTTTGATGGGGACAACAGGAGAATCTTCCTCTTTGTCTATATCTGAAAAAAATAAGATTATTGATTATTGTAAAATCATTAATAATAAAAGATTACCTATTGTTTTAGGGATTGGTGGTAATAATACATTAGAGGTGTGTAATGAAATTAAAAAAACAAATCTTGATGGTATTGAAGCACTTTTATCTGTATCTCCCTCATATAATAAGCCAACGCAAGAGGGTATCTATCAGCATTATAAGATGATAGCAGAATCTAGTTCTTTACCACTTATATTATATAATGTTCCCTCAAGAACTGGAAGTAACATAACTGCTAAAACAACATTGCGTTTAGCTACCGATTTTAACAATATTATTGCCATAAAGGAAGCTTCAGGAGATATAATACAGATTATGGAAATATTGAAAAATAAACCTGATAATTTTATAGTTTTATCTGGAGATGATGCTCTAACACTTCCTATGATATATTTGGGGGCAGAGGGTGTTATATCTGTAATTGGCCAGTCACATCCAAAGCACTTCTCTGAAATGGTTTCTTTCGCTTTAGCTGGAGAGACTTTTCTCGCAAATAAGCTTCATTATAAGTTATATGATTTTTATGAGCCTCTTTATCAAGAAGGGAACCCTGTAGGAGTAAAAATGTGTTTAGAGTTGTTAGGAATATGTAAATCAGTTGTTCGTTTGCCACTTGTTCGGGGTAGTAATACAATAAAAAGTGTTTTACAAAAGTTATTAGTTAAATGAAATATTTATTTTATATAGTTGTAATGTTTTTTTCTTTCTCCAATACTTATGCTAAGGAATCGATTTATGATATTTCAATTAATGATATTAATGGAAATTTAATTGAATTAAAGAAATTTAAAGGTAAATACATTCTCTTTGTTAATGTCGCTTCAGAGTGTGGTTTTACACCTCAGTATATTGGTCTTGAAAAATTACAACAGAAATATAAAAATAATTTAGTGGTGATTGGATTGCCTTGTAATCAGTTTGGGGGTCAGGAATCTGGAAGTCATAATGAGATTCAGCAATTTTGCTCTAAAAACTATGGTATTAGTTTTATATTAACTGAGAAAATTTTAGTTAAGGGTGATAAGAGACATAAATTGTATAAATGGTTGACAGATAAAAAGTTAAATGGAGTGTCTGATTCATCTGTTAAATGGAACTTTCAGAAATATCTAATCAGTCCCAAGGGTGATCTAGTTGATTATTTTTATTCTATAACAAAACCAATGAGTTTAAAAATCACTTCTAAATTAAAGTAATAGAATTAAATTGTTTACTTTACTAGGTATAAAATAATTTAGGAATATTCAAACATACGCTTTATCTTTGTTGTCTAGTTATTAATATTATGAAAAGATATTTTTTATTTTCACTTTTTTTTGCTTTTTTTTCTTGTGGTAAGTATCAGAAAGTACTAAAAAGTGATGATTATAATTATAAATTTGAACAAGCTGTTCTTTATTATAAGAATGATGATTATAATAGAGCTATGCCATTATTTAATGAGCTTTCTACCGTGCTTAAAGGAACATCTAAGATACAAGAAGTAAGTTTTTATTATGCGTACTGTAATTATTCATTAGGAGATAACTTAACAGCTGCTTATCTATTTCGAAACTATACAATTAATTTTCCTAATAGTAAGCATACTGAGGAATGTGCTTACATGTCAGCATATTGTTATTATAATGAAGCTCCTTCTTATTCTTTAGACGCTACAAACACTTACAGAGCTATTAAAGAGCTCCAGTCATTTATTGATAGATATCCAAAAAGCTCAAGAGTTGAAGAATGTAACAAGTTAATTGATGAATTGAGAGAAAAACTATCTTTAAAAGCTTTTGAAAATGCTAAACAATATTATACAACATCAAATTTTAAATCTGCTATTATTGCTTTAGATAATGTCTTAATTGATTATCCTTCGTTTGAAAGTAGAGAGGAGGCACATTTCTTAATTGTAAAATCTACATATTTACTTGCTATTAATAGTGTTAGTTCTAAAGTGGCAGAAAGATTACAAGCAACTTTAGATGCTTATATTCATTTTAAAGACAATTATCCTAAGAGTAATTATCTACAAGAGCTAGAGATAACAAATAATAAAACATTGAAAATTTTAACTAAACTAAAAGAAAATAAAAATGAAATTTAAAAATACTGGAGCAGAAAAGACAACAATTACTAGAGATGTTAATGATTTTATGAAGAAAACTGATAATATTTTCAAAGCTGTATCTATAATGGCAAAAAGATCTTCTCAAGTTAATGAAAATATGAAGGAAGAGTTGATGGAGAAATTAGAAGAGTTCGCTATATCACAGGACCAACTTGATGAAATTTTTGAGAATAAAGAGCAGATAGCAGTTTCTAAGTTTTATGAAAGTTTGCCAAAACCTTGGGCTATTGCTATGCAAGAGCTCTTAAGTGATAAGCTATACATGAGAGATTCTAATGATGAATCTAAAGATGAGAATGAATTTTAAATGCTTCAAGGAAAACGTGTTTTACTAGGAGTAACCGCAAGCATTGCTGCATATAAAACTGCTGAAATCGTTAGGTTGTTTAAAAAAAAAGGAGCTTTGGTTAAAGTTATTCAAACCAAATCTTCTTTAGATTTTGTATCTCCTTTAACATTATCTACTTTATCTCAAAATCAAGTATATTCAGAAATTGTTGATAGTGATAGTGGAGAGTGGAATAATCATGTTGATTTAGGTTTATGGGCAGACTTTATGGTTATAGCACCACTTACAGCGAATACAATGTCTAAAATGACTGCTGGAGAATGTGATAATTTACTTTTAGCAACTTATCTTTCGGCTAAATGTCCTGTATATTTTGCTCCTGCTATGGATTTAGACATGTATAAACATCCAACAACTATAAATAATATTAAGAAGTTGCAATCATTTGGTAATATTCTAATTCCATCAGCTTTTGGAGAACTTGCGAGTGGTTTGATAGGAGAAGGAAGAATGGCGGAACCTGTAGAAATAATTGAGCATATTGTAGCAGATTTGTCGAAAGATCTTCCACTCTCAAATAAAAAAATTTTAGTTACTGCTGGTCCTACTTATGAAGCAATTGATCCAATACGTTTTATAGGTAATCGATCTTCTGGAAAAATGGGAGTGGAAATTGCTAAAGAATGCGCTAGAAATGGCGCACAAGTTAAGTTAATTTTAGGTCCTTCAAATATTGATGTAAAAGAAACTAATATTAATATAGCAAGAGTTGAGTCTGCTAAGGAAATGATGGAAGTTGTCGAAAGAAATTTTAATGATACTAATATATCAATTTTTGCTGCAGCTGTTTCTGATTATGCACCAAAGTATACTCAAAAAAATAAGATTAAGAAAAAAGACAAGGATTTTAAGTTATCACTTCTTCCTACAACAGATATATTATTTGAGATGGGGTTAAGAAAAAATGTTGGTCAGTTTTTAGTAGGTTTCGCTTTAGAAAGTGAGAATGAATTAGAAAATGCAAAAGATAAGCTAAAAAGAAAAAACCTTGACATGATTGTTCTTAATTCAATAAATGATAAAGATTCAGGATTCAATTTTGATACAAATAAAATTACTATTATTGATAAGCAAAATAATATTTTAAATTTTGAGTTAAAAGATAAAGCAGAAGTTGCTAAAGATATTGTTAGAAGAATTATTAAATTAAACAAATGAAAAAAACATTTTTTTTACTTTTCATTTTGGTGTTTTCAACTCAATCTAATTCACAAGAATTGTTATGTAATGTAAGAGTTAATGCTTCTCAAGTTCAAACAAGTGATAGAAAAGTTTTTCAAACAATGCAATCAGATATCTATGAGTTTATTAATAACAGGGTATGGACTTCGACAAAGATAGATAATGAGGAGAGAATAGAGTGTACTTTTATGATTAATATTAGTAATAAAATATCAAATGATGAGTACGAAGGTTCAATTCAGATTCAGAGTACTAGACCTATATTTGGCACTTCTTATAAGTCTACATTATTTAATTATATAGATAATGATTTTAGATTTAAATATTTAGAATATCAATCTTTAGAATTTTCTGATGCAACTCATTTATCAAATTTAACGTCCGTGTTAGCATTTTATGTAAATATTATTCTTGGTCTAGATTTTGGCACTTTTTCTGAGGATGGAGGTAATGAATATTTTAGCGTTGCACAAAGAATTGTAACTAATGCTCAAAATGCAAGAGAACAAGGATGGAAAGCATTTGAGAGTGATAAAAATCGTTATTGGCTAGCTCATGATTTGTTAAATTCAAGATATTCAGACTTTCATATGGCTATGTATACTTATCATAGAGATGGCTTAGATAAGTTAGCAGAGGAACCAGAAGATGCAAGATTTGCTATAACTGAAGCTCTTGAAGGCTTAAAAAGTATTTTTAGGGATAATCCTTCTGCTTTTTTATTAAAAATATTTTTTGATGCAAAGAAAGATGAAATAGTTAATATATACTCTGGTGCATATGCTAATGAAAAGGCAAGAATTATAAAGACTTTGGTTGAAATAGATCCGCCTAATTCAACCAAATATCAATCGATAATTACTGAGCAGGAAGGAAGATGATAATAAGTCTTAAAATCAAAAATTATACTTTATTGAAAGATGTTTTTATTGAGTTTAAAAAAGGTCTTACTGTTATTTCTGGAGAAACGGGATCAGGAAAATCTATAATTCTTGATGCATTAGGTTTGGTATTAGGAAAACGAGTTGAAAGGTTTTCAATTGATAAGACTACTTCCCAATCTATAATTGAGGCAGTTTTTAGTGTTGAAGAAACAAAATCTAATTTTTTTAATAAATATGATATTGATTTTCAAGAGTTAACTGTTGTTAGAAGAGAATTGAATCCCTCTGGAAAAAGTAAAGCTTACATTAATGGTACCCCAGTATTAGTTAATGTTTTATCTGAATTTGGAAATAAGGTTGTTGAGATGCATTATCAAAACCAATCTATTTTATTAAAGGATGAGTTTTCTCAGTTTGATTTGATTGATAAATTAGCTAGGTCTGAAAAGTTGCTTTTGAATTATCAAAAATGCTTGCAGAAATATAATAAACTGAATGAAGAGTTATCATTATTAAGAGAGTCAAGTAGTTTGTCTGAAAGTGAATTAGATTTTTTACAATTTCAACTCTCGGAGTTGAATTCATCTAATTTAATGAAAGGAGAGAAAGAGCGTCTTGAAGATCAGATTGCAATTTTAGAAAATGTTGAAGGTATATCAAATGTAATTTCTGAAAGTGATAATTTTTTAAATAGTGAACGTGGGGTTCTTTTTCAATTAGCCGATATCAAACGAAGATTATTAGAATTTGAGACTTTCTCAGAATTACATAAACGAATAGATAGTGTGATTATTGAGCTAAATGATGTTAGTTCTGACTTAACTATGTTAGAAAATAATCTAGGTTCTAATTCAGATAAATTATATGAATTGAATAATAGATTAGATTTGATTAATAAATTGTTATATAAACATAATAAGAATTCTGTTGAAGATTTACTTAATTATCAGAAAGAAATAGAAAAAAAAATACATCTTTCAGAATCATCCGAAGCTGATATTAAGACTAAGAATAATCAAATAAAGGAACAGTTTGCTATTTTAAAAATTAATTCAGATAAATTAAATAATAAGCGTGATAAAATTGTTCCTGTGATTCAAAAAGAAATAGAAAGTTATTTAGCTAATTTAGGAATGCCTTATGCAAGATTTTTGCCTGTTTTTAACGAAGTCAACAATTATCATAGATTTGGGAACACATCAATTTCCTTCTTATTTTCAGCAAACAAGGGTAGTTCATTATTGGATATCTCAAAGGTTGCTTCTGGGGGTGAATTGTCAAGACTTATGCTAGTTATAAAATATATTTTAGCTAAGTCTTATAAATTAGATACTTTAGTCTTTGATGAAATTGATTTGGGTGTTAGTGGTGAAATAGCATCATTAATGGGAGATATGATGAAAGAGATTAGTAAATCTACTCAGCTTATCGCAATTTCTCATTTACCACAAATAGCTTCAAAAGCTGATTTTCATATTAAGGTTGTTAAAAAGGTTGTTGGTAATAAGACTATTTCAGATGTTGTTGTACTAGATGACTTGGGTAGATTAAAGGAGATTGCAAAATTATTAAGCGGTAAGAAAGTGACTTCTGCTGCATTTGAGAATGCACGCGACTTATTAAAACAATAATTTTATATTTGTAAAAAAAATAATGGCTAATAATATTTTAAAAGGTAAAAGAGGAATTATATTTGGCGCACTAGATAATAAGTCTATTGCTTGGAAAGTTGCTGAGCATGCACATAATGAAGGAGCAAAATTTGTTTTAACTAACGCTCCTATTGCTTTGCGTATGGGTACAATTAGTGAACTTGCTAAAGAAACTGGATCAGAAATTGTTCCTGCAGATGCAACTTCAATGGATGATTTGATAAAATTGTATAAAACTGCAATAGAAAAACTTGGTGGAAAGATTGATTTTGTACTGCACTCTATTGGCATGTCTGTTAACGTAAGAAAAGGAAAGCCTTACTATGACCAAAACTATGATTGGACAATAAAGGGTTATGAAGTTTCTGGATTATCTTTTCATAAAACAATGCAAGCTGCCTGGCAATTGGACGCTTTAGCTGAATGGGGTTCAGTAGTAGGATTGTCATATATTGCTGCTCAAAGAGTTTTTCATACTTATAATGATATGGCAGACAATAAGGCTGTTCTTGAATCTATTGCTAGAAGTTTTGGATATCATTATGGAATTAGAAGAAATGTTAGAGTAAATACAATATCTCAATCACCAACTGCTACAACAGCTGGCAGCGGTGTTGGCGGATTTGATGGCTTTTATAGATTTGCTAATGATCTTTCACCTTTAGGAAATGCTACTGCTGATGAGTGTGCTGATTATTGTATTTCATTATTTTCTGATTATACAAGAAAAGTAACTATGCAAAATTTATTTCATGATGGTGGCTTTTCATTTACTGGAATGAGTGAAACTGCAATGCAAACATATCTTAAAGTAATGGAAGATGAGAAGAAGTAGAGAATTTACTAATTTACTTTTATTCATATAAATTAATATCTTTCTGTATTTTTAAATAATTAATAATTCTAGTAAATTTAAAAAAATATAGTCTCTTAAAGACTTGTTACAAATAAGAGAAAAATTTTATTGTTTTGACTTTTTCTTTCTTTTCTTCTTATTTACTGTTTTAAAATCTAAAATAGTTCTATCCTTACTTAATCCTACCTTAATAGTCTCTCCTTCTTTTATTGTTGTATTAATAATTTTTTCAGACAAAGGATCTTCAAAATATTTTTGAATTGCACGTTTTAGAGGTCTTGCTCCAAATTTAGCATCAAAACCTTTTTCTGCAATAAAATCTTTAGCGCCTTCCGATATTTGAACATTATATCCTAATTTATTGATACGTGTTAATAGACTATTCATTTCAATATCAATTATTTCGTCGATATCTTTTTTCTTCAGATTATTGAATATAATTATATCATCAATCCTGTTTAAAAATTCTGGAGAAAAGGCTCTTTTTAGAGCTTTTTCAATTACACTTTTATTATGATTATTACTATTTTCTTGCTTTGCTTTAGTATTAAAACCTATTCCAGAACCAAAATCTTTTAACTCTCTAGCTCCAATGTTAGAAGTCATAATTATTATAGTGTTTTTAAAACTTACTTTTCTTCCTAAACTGTCAGTCATTTGTCCGTCATCGAGAGCTTGCAGTAAAAGGTTAAACACATCCGGATGCGCCTTTTCAATTTCATCTAATAAAATTACTGAATATGGTTTTCTTCTTACTTTTTCAGTGAGTTGACCTCCTTCTTCGTATCCAACATATCCAGGGGGTGCGCCAACTAATCTGCTGACTGCAAACTTTTCCATATATTCACTCATATCAATTCTAATAAGAGCATCTTGGGAATCGAACATTTCCTCTGATAAAATTTTGGTTAGTTGTGTCTTTCCAACTCCAGTAGGGCCTAAGAAAATAAATGAGCCAATTGGTTTGTTTGGATCTTTAAGTCCAACACGATTTCTTCTAATTGCTCTCCCTACTTTTTCTACGGCTTCATCTTGTCCAATAATTTTTCTTTTTATGTTATTGGTCATTAGTGATAACTTCTTTTTTTCTTGTGAAGCAATTCTATTTACAGGTATTCCAGTCATAATTGAGATGACATCAGCTACATTTTCTTCTGATACGGTTTCTTTATTTTCCTTTAACTGGTTTTCCCAAATATTTTGCGCATGTGCTAGTTGTGATTGAAATTTTTTTTCAGTATCTCTTAATTCCGCAGCAGCTTCAAATTTTTGTTGTTTTATAGCTTCTTTTTTTTCTTCAGTGACAGAAGCTATTTTTTCTTCCATTTTTATAATATGCTCAGGTGTTTCAATATTTGTAATATGAACACGAGATCCAGCTTCATCTAGTGCATCAATTGCTTTGTCAGGTAAATAGCGATCATTCATGTATCTTTCTGAAAGAATGACACACGATTCTATAGCGCTATCTGTGTAAGAAACATTATGATGTTCTTCGTATTTAATTTTAATATTATTAAGTATCTCAATTGTTTCATTTATAGAAGTTGGCTCAATGATAACTTTCTGAAATCTTCTTTCTAAAGCTCCGTCTTTTTCGATATGTTGTCTGTACTCATCAAGAGTTGTCGCTCCAATACATTGTAGTTCTCCTCTTGCAAGAGCTGGTTTAAACATGTTTGAAGCATCTAATGAGCCTGTAGCACCTCCTGCGCCTACTAATGTATGGATTTCATCTATAAATAGAATAATGTCGGGATTGCTTTCTAATTCACCAATAACACTCTTCATTCTTTCTTCAAATTGTCCTCTATATTTTGTTCCAGCAACTAAGGCTGCTAAATCAAGCATTATAACTCTTCTGTTAAAAAGAACTCTAGAAACTTTTTTCTGTGTTATTCTTAGTGCTAATCCTTCTGCAATAGCAGATTTTCCAACCCCTGGCTCACCAACTAAAATAGGATTGTTTTTTTTTCTTCTACTTAGAATTTGTGAAACTCTTTCAATCTCTTTGTGTCTTCCAACAATTGGGTCTAACTTGTTTTCAATTGCATATTTAGTAAGGTCTCTTCCAAAGTTATCTAAAACTGGTGTTGCGCTTTTTGATGATGTTTTTGATTTTTCAGATTTTGAATGTGAACCAAAAATATTGTCATCATTATCAGAATCATCAACACTGTCTTCTTCTATTTTTGATGATATGTTACTTTTATGATGTTTAGTGTATTCATCAAAAATAATTTCATAGTTAATATGAATACGATGAAATGAACTAGTTACAATATTATTTTCATCAAGTAGAATTGCTAGTAAAACGTGAATTGTTTTTATTTGATTTTCATCTAGGTTCTTTTGCTCCATAATGGATTTCTTAAGAATTCTTTCTGTTTGTTTCTTAAATTCAATATTGTCTTTTTCAATATTTCTGATATTATCTTTTCTAGGTATTTTATTTTCAATAATTATTCTTAAGTCCCTTGGATTGATATTAAGTCTTTTTAAGACTCTAATTGCAGTCCCTTCACCTTCCCTTAATATTCCTAAAAATAAATGCTCAACACCAACACTTTCATCTCCTAGTCTAAGCACCTCCTCTCTTACGTAATTAAAGACATCCTTCATTCTATTTGAGAATTCCGTTTTCATAATCTGATAGTTTATTTAATTAAAAAATACTTTTGCAAGATACCTACTAAAACTTCAGTATTTTCAAAACAAATACTTTATTTTTTTAAACAAAAATTGTTTATAACTCACTAGCTAAAAATAAGTTGTTTTACACTTACAGAATACGAAAAATTCTTTAATTTGTTACTTAACTAAATAAAAAAGAAAAATGACACTAGGGGAAAGAATTTTACCAATAAATATTGAAGAGGAAATGAAATCTAAGTACATTGATTATTCAATGTCAGTTATTGTTTCAAGAGCATTGCCAGATGTAAGAGATGGTTTAAAGCCCGTGCATAGAAGGGTTTTGTTTGGAATGCATGAGCTAGGTGTAAGATCTAACTCATCATATAAAAAATCTGCTAGAATTGTAGGTGAGGTGCTCGGAAAGTTTCATCCTCATGGTGATACATCTGTATACGATGCAATGGTTCGTATGGCACAAGATTGGAGTTTAAGATATATGCTTGTTGATGGGCAAGGAAATTTTGGTTCGGTTGACGGAGACAATCCAGCTGCAATGCGTTATACAGAAGCTAGAATGCGTAAAGCTGCAGAGGACATGCTTCTTGATATAGATAAAGAAACTATTGATTGGAACTTAAATTTTGATGATACATTAAAAGAACCTTCTGTTTTGCCTGCTAGATTACCTGCATTACTTTTAAATGGAACTACTGGTATTGCTGTAGGAATGGCTACCAATATGCCTCCACATAATCTTTCTGAAATTGTAGATGGTATTTTGGCGTTTATTGATAAAAGAGGAGAAATTGAGGTTTCTGAGCTTATGGAGCATATAAAAGCTCCTGATTTTCCTACAGGAGGAACTATTTATGGTTACGATGGAGTTCGGTCTGCATTTGAAACTGGAAGGGGTAGAATTGTAATAAGAGGAAAGATTCGTTTTGAAGAAACCGCAACTAGAGATCAGATTATAGTTGAAGAGATTCCTTATATGATTAATAAATCTACAATGATTTCTCAGACTGCAGAATTAATTAATTCTAAGAAGCTTGATGGCATAGCTGACATTAGAGATGAGTCTGACAGAAATGGAATGCGTATTGTATATGATTTAAAGCGAGATGCTATTCCTAATATTGTGTTAAACAAGCTGTTTAAATATACATCTCTACAGTCTTCATTTTCAGTAAATAATATTGCTTTAGTTAATGGAAGGCCAGAGCTTTTAAATTTGAAACAATTAATAAGTTGCTTTGTTAATCATAGACATGAAGTTTTAGTTAGAAAGACTAAGTTTGAATTAGCTGCTGCTGAGAAAAGAGCTCATATTTTAGAGGGTTTATTAATTGCGCTTGATAATTTAGATGCTGTAATTAAGTTGATACGATCTTCTAGAACTCCTGAAGAAGCAAGAAATGGTTTAATGAGTAATTTTAATCTTTCTGAGGTTCAATCAAAAGCTATTTTAGATTTAAGATTACAAAAGCTTACGGGTCTTGAAATGGATAAGATTAAAGATGAACATGCTGAAATAATGGAAAAAATTAAGAACCTTAATTTGATTTTATCAGATGAGGATCTTAGATATACAATTCTCTCTAATGATTTAAAAGAAATTAAAGAGAAGTATGGTGATGATAGAAGATCGCTTATTGAGTATTCATCATCTGAAGTTAGTATTGAAGATATGATTCCTAACGAAGAGGTTTTAATTACAATTTCTCACTTGGGATATATCAAAAGGACTTCATTGAGTGAATACAGATCACAAAATAGAGGAGGTGTTGGAAGTCGTGGTGCCACTACTAGAGATGAGGATTTTGTTGAAGAAATGATAATGGCTAATAATCATGATTATATGCTTTTTTTCACTGAAAAAGGTAAATGTTTTTGGTTAAGAGTTTATGAAATTCCTGAAGGTAGTAAAACCTCAAAAGGAAGAGCTATTCAGAATTTAATTAATCTTCCAAAGGATGATAAGGTTATGGCTTATATCAATACAAAAGATTTAAAAGATGAAGATTATATCAATTCTCATTATATAGTTATGTGTACAAAACAAGGTGTTATTAAAAAAACTTCATTAGAAAAGTATTCTCGACCTAGAACAAATGGTATAAATGCTATTACTATTCGTGAAGGTGATCAATTATTAGAGGCAAAAATGACTAATGGAAATTCACAAATAATGATGGCTGTTAAGTCTGGAAAATCTATAAGATTTGAAGAGGAAAAAGTTAGAGCGATGGGTAGAACAGCTGCAGGAGTTAGGGGGATAAAATTAGCTAATGAAAATGATGAGGTAGTAGGTATGGTTTGTGTTGATAATATGCAATCATCAGTATTAGTTGTTTCAGAAAATGGATTTGGTAAGCGTTCTCATATTGAGGACTACAGAATTACTAATAGAGGAGGGAAAGGTGTTAAGACAATTAATATAACAGAAAAAACAGGTGATTTAATTACACTTAAAAATGTTACTGATCTTGATGATTTGATGGTTATTAATAAATCAGGAATAACAATAAGGATAGGTGTTGACACTTTAAGAGTTATGGGAAGAGCAACTCAGGGTGTTAAGATTATTCGTTTAAGGGATCAGGATTCTATAGCCTCTGTTGCAAAAGTTTCTAAATTTGAGTCAGAAGAAGAGTTGTCTTTGGATAAAGAAGGCAATGTAATTGAAAATTCTGAAGCAAATGATAATCAAATTTCATCTATAGAACAATCAAAAGATGTTAATGAAAATAATAATCAATTAGACAATGAAAATGAAGAAAATTAATCTGTTAATAGTTTTTTTACTATCAATAGCGACATTAATAGCTGAAGATATTAATGAAACAAAATTAATTAAACCAACTAGTAATAATCCAATGGATATTCCTTATGAAAAATGGGAGCTTTCAAATGGATTAAAAGTATTAATTCATGAGGATCATTCTGACCCTATAGTACAGGTTCATATAACATATCATGTCGGTTCAAACAGAGAGACTGCAGGAAAGTCTGGTTTTGCTCATCTTTTTGAACATATGATGTTTCAAGGTTCAGAACATGTAGAGGACGAAAAAGGTCCTAGAATTATAGCTGAGGCAGGCGGACAACTTAATGCTAATATAAATTTTGACAGAACTGTTTATTATCAAACAGTACCTAGTAATCATTTAGAGACAGTTCTTTGGCTAGAGTCAGATAGAATGGGGTTTTTATTAAATGCAGTCGATCAAGAAAAATTTGATAATCAAAGAGAAGTTGTTAAAAATGAAAAATATCAAGTTCAAATGCAACGTCCTTATGGGATGAGTGGTGAGATTCTTGGTCAAACTTTATATCCCCCGTCTCATCCTTATAATTGGCCTATTGTAGGCTATATGGATGATATTGAAAGAGCTACTTTAGATGATCTTAAAAATTTCTTTTTAAGATGGTATGGACCAAATAATGCTATATTAACTGTTTCTGGAGATATAACATCAAATGAAGTGATTCCTCTAGTAGAAAAATATTTCGGATCAATTAATAGAGGTCCTGATGTAAGAAGACAAAGGGCTAATGTTCCTAGAGTTTCTTCGGATATATATACCGGTTATACTGATAATATTTATTTGCCAATGACGGATATGGTTTTTCCTACTGTTCCAAATTATCATAAAGATGAAGCTGCTCTTGATGTTCTTGCTGCTTTAATGGGACAAAGTAAGAAATCTATTTTTTATAAGAATTTTGTAAAGTCTGAAAAAGCTATACAGGCATCTGTTAATCATCGATCTAGAGAATTATCAGGAGAATTTCATTTTACTGTGCTTTCCTTTCCAGATTGGCAAGAGGATATTGGAATTTATTTTAATAATATTGAATCTGATATTAGAAATACTATTGCAGATTGGGAGGCGAATGGTTTTAGTGATGAAGATTTATCTATGGTTAAAAAAGAAATAGAGACAGATATTATTGATAAAAAGAGATCTGTATCATCAAAGGCTACTGCAATATCAACATGGGAATGGCTTGGAAGAGGAAAATATAATATTTCATCAGAGTTAGATAGATACAATAGTGTAACACGTGAAGATGTCATGCGAGTTTTTAAAAAATATATTAAAGGTAAAAAAGCAGTAATCAATCAAGTTCGTCCTAAAAGTCCTTTTGTTGATAAATTAGATTCGATGATATCAGTTAACCCTAATATTGATTTGATTTTAAAAGAGGATCCTCAATATGTTGGATTAAAATATAATAAACCTAATGACAATTTTGATAGAAAAGTTCAGCCAAAAGCTGGACCTGCAAAACCTTCAGTTATTCCTGATTACTATAAAGAAAATTTTGAAAATGGTCTTAAGTTAATTGGAACAAAGTCATCTGAAATACCTAAAATTTATATGCGTTTAAGAATTAAAGGAGGTGATATGTTAGTAGACAAAAAAATTAGTGGTTTGGCAGAGCTTACTGCTGATATGATGAATGAAAGTACCGTGAACTACAGTTCTGAAGAAATTAGCGTAGCTCTTCAGAAATTGGGAAGTACTGTGTCTTTTTCTGCTGATGATGATGGAACAACCATGTATATTGAATCCTTAACAAGTAATATCGACGCAACTCTTGCTATAGCTGAGGAAAAATTGTTTAGACCAAAATTTGAACATGATGATTTTAAAAGAGTTAAAAAACAAACTATAGAAGTAATGGAAGCCATGAAAAAGAATACTCAGTCTTTAGGCTTTGCTTATTTTAGAAATCAAATCTTTGGTGATACTCCTTTTGGAAGAGTAACTACTGAAAAGTCTATTAAAAAAATTAAACTTTCTGACATTAAAGACTACTATAATAATTATTATTCTCCTACGATAAGCTCTTTAGTTGTTGTAGGAGATATTGATCAAAGTTCTTTGCTTTCTAAAATTAATTTTCTTAAAAGTTGGAAATCCAAAGAAGTTTTCATTCCTTCAAGCTTTGATTTTCCTGAAACTAATGAAACAACAATATATTTATTAGACAAGGAGGGCGCTTCCCAATCATTTATTGTTATGGGACATCAAGCAGATAAATATGATGTAGATGGAGATTATTTTAAGTCGCAAATAATGAATTACCCCTTAGGTGGAGGAATGAGTGGTAGATTTTTTCTGAATCTTAGAGAAGATAAAGGTTGGACTTATGGTGCTAACTCTATGTTTATGGGTTCAGATAAAATGGGAGCTTTCGCAATGTTTACAAGTGTTAAAACAGAGGCTACTGATAGTGCTTTAATAGAAATATTTAATGAGTTTAATTCTTATAGAACTATTGGGATTTCTGAAAAAGAGCTACAATTTACAAAAGATGCTTTTTTAGGAAGGGAAGCATTAAAATATGAAACAGCAGGTCAGAAACTGGGATTTTTAAATAGAATTTTAACTTATGATTTAGACAAGGGCTATATAGAAAGCCAAGCCAATATCTTAAACTCTATTACAAAGTCTGATATTGATGCTATTGCTAAAGTTAAGATTAAACCTGAAAAAATGGCCATTGTTATTGTTGGAAATAAGTATTTGATAAAGAAGAAGTTAAAAAATTTAGAATCTAGTACTGATGGCTTGAGTTATAATTTTAAGATAAAAGAAATAAAATACTAAGAAAATGAAGCGAAAAACTTTAACATTATTATATCTGCTGTTTTTTAATATAGCTTACTCTCAGTCTCATAATATTACCTCTGCTGCAATATTGTTAAAACAATATAAATCTGAAAAAGATGAATCTATTCAAGTTCTTAAGCTTAAAGAAGCTAAGGATTATATTGATGCTGCTTACTCTAATGAAAGTACATCTAATGAACCAAAAATGTGGAATTATAGAGCACCAATTTATTTGCAAATTGCATTAAAAGAACCTTCTCTTGATGAAGCTGCTATTTTAAAGGCTACTGAATCATATATTAAATGCTTGCAGAGAGATAAAAAAGGTAGAGTTATTGTTAGAAAATGGACTGCGGAGGAAGATGTTTTAGAAGGTCTTGTGCAATGTGGTTATAAACTTTTTAATGAAGCAATTGAAAAATATAATGCTAAAGAATATGAAAAGGCGTTACAATACTATGATGCTATTTTTGATATTATTCCTTTAGATAATGAGGATCAATTAAAAAGAGGAAATATAACTAATGAAACAATCTTATATAATTCTTTCTTTGCTGCTAATAAGAAAAAAGACAACTTAAAATCAAAAGAATTACTACAGCAATTAATTGATATAAATTTTAATGAGCCAGCGATATATATATATATGAGTAATATTTATTTAGAAGAAAATAATACAGATAAAGCTATTGAATACTTATCTCTTGGAAGAGAAATGTTTGAAGATGATCAGGCATTAATTAATACAGAGATTAATTTGTATATCCAGCTTGGTAAAACCTCTGACTTACTTTTAAAGTTGGGAGAGGCTATTGCCTTAGATGAGGAAAATGATATATTATATTTTAATAGAGGAACAATATATGATCAACAAGGTGATTTTGCTAATGCGGAAAAAGATTATTTAACCGCATTAAATTTAAATTCTTCTTCATTTGGAGCTAATTATAATTTAGGAGCACTATATTTTAATACTGGTGTTTCAAAGAATACACAAGCAAATAGTACTTCCAATAATAATACTTATACAAAATTAAAGAAGGAAGCGGAAGGATTCTTTAGTAAAGCTCTTCCATTTTTGGAGGCTGCTCATAAGTTAAAAAATGATGATAAGAATACCTTATTATCTCTAAAACAACTATATTATTTAAATGGTGAATATGCTAAATCTGAGCAAATGAAAAAGCTCATTGATAATTTATAATATAAATCCATTACTTTTTAAATATTTTTAAAATGCAAAAGTTTTTTTTCTTCTTATTCTTATTTTTTTCATTTGGCAATCATTTATTTTCTCAAAATATCTTCAAGAAAGATGTTAAACCCGTAGTAACCTTAGATGATATTGAGGTAAAAACAAAAGATTGCAAAGAGTTTAAAGGCTTGTTTACAATATATCAGAGTAAAAAAGATGGAAAATCCTATATTGAAATTGACACCTCTCATTTAGATCAAGAATTTATATACTTTAGTTATATTGAAAATGGGGTTTCTGATGCATGGGCAGTTAAAGGCAGTTATAGAGGTTCAAAGATTATAAAAATTCAAAAATTTTATGATAAAATTGATTTTTCTATCAATAATACTAAATATTTTTTTGATGAAAACAGTCCTTTATCTAGAGCATCTAAAACTAATATTAATACTCCTATAATTATCTCTGAAAAGATTATTGCTAAAAATAAAGATAAAACTAGATTTTTAATTAATGCTGATAATATTTTTCTTAATGAATCATTTCAACAGATTAAATCCTCTTATTCAAGTAAATTTAGAGGCTTTAGACTTGGAAATTTAAGTAAAACTAAGACAAGGTATAATAAAATTAGAAATTACCCAGAAAATACAGATGTTGTTGTAAATTATTTTTTTGAAAGTAAATATCCAACTAAAAGGGGAGGGGAGGCAATAACAGACTCGCGAAATGTTTCTATTTTGGTGCAACATAGTCTTGTTAAAATGCCTGAAGAAGGATATAAAAGTAGGAATGATGACACTCGTATTGGATATTTTACGACTAAATCATATAATATGACTACATCGGATAGGGTAAATTATAGAGATTTTATTAATAGATGGAGATTAGAAAAAAAACATCCTGAAAAAGAATTATCAGTACCTATAAAACCAATTTTATGGTGGATTGAAAATACTACACCTTATGAGTTGAGACAGATAATTAAAGATGGTGTAGAATCATGGAATATTGCATTTGAGAAGGCTGGTTTTATAAATGCAATACAAGTAAAAATACAGCCAGATACTGCAGAATGGGATGCTGGTGATATAAGATATAATGTTTTGAGGTGGACTTCATCACCAAACCCGCCATGGGGTGGCTATGGACCTTCTTTCGTTAACCCTAAAACTGGAGAAATATTAGGGGCTGATATTATGCTTGAATGGACTTACATTACAAATAGAATTGTTCAAGATGAGTTATTCAATCAAATAGATAATAACCATCATTCTGATTTTTTCTGTAATTCGGCTAAATTTCAACAAATTGAAAACTCATTAGGAATGAATTATATTAAATCGATGGATTTATCTAAGTCAGTAGAAGAAGAATTAGTTAAGCAATCTCTATATAGACTTGTTTTACATGAAGTGGGACATACATTAGGATTAAATCATAATTTTAAGGGTAGTACATTATTAACTAATGATGAGTTAAATGATAAAGATATTGTTAGTAAAAAGGGAGTCTGTAACTCAGTTATGGAATATCCAGCAATAAATATTGCAAGAAATCCTGAAAATCAAGGTTTGTTCTTTGATATTCAACCTGGAAAATATGATATATGGGCAATTGAATATGGTTATTCTACTTATAACGATCCATTAATAGAGGAGGAGTCGCTTGCTAAAATACTTTCTAGGTCAACTGAGAAGGATCTAGCTTTTGCTAACGATGCATTTGATATGAGAAGAGCTGGAAAAGGAACTGATCCAGATGCAATGATATATGATTTATCTAGCGATCAGCTAAATCATTCTCTTGATAAAATTGCTATGGTTACTGAAATATTGAAAAATTTAAAAGAGAAATACACAAAAGGAAATGATACATATGAAGAACTTTATAGATCTTATAGAACTCTAGTTTATTCTTATTTTCAGGCTTTAAATGTTGTTTCAAGACAAATTGGAGGAGTAAAAGTAGATTTATCCCATACAGATCAGAAATCATCTGTTAAACCTTTTGAAAGCGTTGAAAAAAATAAGCAAAAGGAAGCAATGCGTATAATATCTGAATTTGGATTTAGTAATAAAGTTTTACTTCAGGAAGATTTATTTCCATATCTTCAAAAACAGAGAAGAGGCTTTAGTATTTCAGATGACCCGACAATTCATCAGAGAATACTTGTTTATCAAAATAGATTATTAGATCATCTTTTAAATGCAAAGGTTCTTCTTAGAATAACTAACTCTAGTTTATATGGAAATGAATACAAATTACCAAATTACATGATTGATTTAAGAAAATCAATATTTGATAGTGATTTAAATGGCGATGTATCAACGGTTAGACAGAATTTACAGATTACTTACATAAATAGATTGATAAATATAGTTGGACCAAGATCTACATATGATAATATTTCGAAGTCATCAGCACACTATAACTTAAATTGGATTAGGAATAATTTGGATGTCAATAAAGGTAATTTACAAACTAGACAACATAGAAGCTATATTAAATATTTGATAAATCAAATATTTAATAAAAAGTAACAACTTTACAAGAATTTTTTTTTGTAGTAATTTAGTTTATTTTTTATAATAGGTAGTATATACAATATCATATTATTTAACATAATATTAATTATAAGACAATCCTGTCATTTTTGAAATTTTTATTTTAAACTAGTAATTAGCTGTTTTCTACAAAGGTTTTAAAGTTCTGAAGATAAATTCTACTCTGTTCCTTAAAGGCTGAAGGCATAAAAAATCCAAAGATTTTCATATACCCGTTAAATTCAAATTCTTGTTCGTTTATAAATTTAGTTTGAGTGTCAGAAATTTTTATAAATCTATTATTTACAATATTATATACCCCATTAGCAGTGTAAGTCACTTTTTTTTCAATAGGTAAATTATTTGATATAATTTCTTCAATCATTGTAATAATTTGTAATTCTTTACCTTCTTCACTAAAATTTATAACTATTTCAGATTTACTTCCTATTTCATTGATTTTACCACTTATTAGTTTGTAGCTTTGAAAACCATCCATATATTGCTTCATATTATAGGGATTATCAAATAAATCTGAAACTATTTCAATATTTTCATTAATTATTATTTCTTCACTGTATTTTATGTTGCCACTAAACAATAGTATATATGAAACTAATGTGATTGGAAAACTTAATATTATTAATAATGTTTTTTTCATATTATTTTTTTAGTAGTGACATAAAGTTTTTCACTAGTAGATTTTTGATTTTTAATTGTATTTTAACATCTCAGATAATTTATCAATTGACATCTTTATGTTTTTATAAATCTCATTTACATTAGCATCCATCATATAGCATGGTGCAGAAATAATTTTTAAATCTTCATCAACAAAAATTTCCTTAATAGATCTATTATGAGCAATAGAACCTAAAGATGTAATTGCGTCATTTATTTCTGATATATCATACTCTGAATTTTCTTTCGTTGTCCCTAGTGTTAATTGTGGTTTATAGCTTGTTCTTTCTAATGATTTAGCAATAAGTGTTGGTGATATACATAACGACACAACAGGTTTTTTATTTTCAATGCAGTATAAAATTAAATCCTTAACTTCTTTTAGAACTGTCCCATTTGAACCTTTAAAAGCCCAATCACTTAAGTTTTTAGCAGATCCAAAACCGCCTGCAATTACAATTGATGAAATAGTATTTTTATTTAATTCAGAAAGTGAAATAATATCTCCTCTTGCTATTCTTGCAGATTCTATTAATACATTTCTTTCCTCATTCATTTCTTCTCCATTAATGTGATTTATCACATGATGTTGATTTATATTTGGTGCTGTGCATATATAATCTATGTTGTTTTGTGAGAGCGCCAATAAAGCAAGAACAGATTCATGAATTTCTGTCCCATCATAGACGCCACACCCAGACAATAACACTCCTGTTTTCATAATATTACATTTTTAGTTTTTTTATTTTAAACAATTATACAAAGAACTTATTTAATCAGTTTGATTGTTGCTATTTTATGTATAATTTAACTTTAGACTAAATATATTTAAATTCTAACCTTTAAAATATCAGTAAATCGAGTAGTATAGCAAGGCGATAGTCTTTCTTGTTTCATTTTCCATTTTCTTCCGTTACCCTGTACAGCTAAATGAATTTTGTCTTTACCCATTAAAGTATTTACTTTGTCAACTACTATGTTAATATTTTTGCGTTTTTCTCTATCTAAATTGTCAAAAAAACTTAGTTGTTTTGTTTCCTGAGGCACAGTCTTCCCTAATATTACTCCGGCTTTCTTATAAGTATAATTATTTTTATAAATATTTTCTAAACCTTTAATAGCAACCTTAACTATTTCCATACTGTCATTAGTAGGCACATCTAAATTAATTACTTTGTGAGGATTGTATTGTTTCTTGTGTAGCTTAAAAGGATTTGTCCTTAAAAAAACACTTACACTAGTACAGTAACTTTCCTCTTTTCTTAGCTTAGTGGCGCAAATGTTTGCATAAGAACCTATAGCTTGTTTTAATTTAGACAATGTCTTTATTTCAGATCCAAATGAACGAGCAGTACAGATATTTCTTTTTCTTTTTCTTATAATTTCTAAAGGGTAACAAACCTCTCCAAAAAGTTCCTTTTGTAATTTTAATCCATTTATTGACAAGTTTTTCTTTATCCAATTACTATTACACTGTCTAAATTGCAAGGCGGTATGAATACCAATAGCTTTTAATTTCTGAGTATTTTTGCTGCCAATTCCCCACAAATTTTCGATAGCAAATACATTTAGAGCCCTTCTGATCAAATCTTCGTTGTCAAATATAAAAACACCTTCCTTAGTATACTTCTTAGCTATATCTCCTGCAATCTTAGCTAATACTTTATTTTTAGCAACGCCAACAGACACTGGAATACCAGTCCATTTTTTTACTTTATTTTTAATAGTGATTCCTTTTTCTTTTACTACATATCCAGTAAAATCTAAAAAAGCTTCATCAATAGAATAAATTTCCATTTTATCTACCTCACTATTTATGACATTCATTACTCTTTTAGATAAGTCGCCATAGAGAGCAAAGTTGGTGGAGAATACATTGATATTATACTTCTCAATCAGTTTTTTGAGTTTAAAAGTAGGATAACCCATTTTAACTCCCAATGATTTTGCTTCATTACTTCTTGCAATAACACAACCGTCATTATTTGATAGTACAATAACTGGTTTTTTTTCAATTTTTGGATTGAAAACTCTTTCACAAGAAGCATAAAAGTTATTACAATCCACCAAAGCAATCATATTATACCGCTTTATGTATAATATATGTAACTACTCCCCAAACTTGAAAATCCATTTCCTTAGTTATTTTTATCGGTGAGAAGTTACTATTTTCTGGCATTAAGTAAAGTTCATTATTATTAACATTTACTCTTTTTACGGTAAACTCTCCGTCAATAATAGCAATTACAATACTTCTGTTTTTTGGTTCTAATGATTTATCAACAACCATAATGTCTCCACTATTTATACCTGAATTTTTCATGCTTTCACCAATTGCCTTTACACAAAAAGTAGCAGAAGGGTTTTGTACCAAATAATCATTTAGATTTAAATCCATGTCTATATGGTCTTCAGCAGGAGAAGGAAAACCTGCTTGCACAGCATTAGAAAATATTGGGATATTTAAAGATGTATCTTCATCTACTGTAAAAAAATCTAGTTTTTCAGTGTTTTTAAGGTGTTTAAGTTTCATTAAAATTAGTTAAAATTTGAGTTGTTAAAACTAATAAAAATGAAGTATTATAAAACAGGTTGTTAGTAAAAAAATGTTAGATTATTAAGATTATAACCTCTACCCTTTTCCCTGTCTTTTAGGAGTCATATTTATTAAAAATATTAAAAAATTTATTAATAAGGCTAACATTGATGCTATTAAAATATATCCTCCTAATATACCATCTCCTATTTCAGTACCATTTTTTATACCATATAGCATCATTATTAGTCCAATAATTGCAGTTACTAAGAAGATCTTAAAAATATTTTTATGAGGATATTCTATTGGTAATTTAGTGCTTTTCTTTCTAATTTCTAGCGGAATAGGAATATCAGATCTACAGCTGTTACATTTGCAATTATTTAGATCAATGCCCATTTTTATAAGATTTAAATGATATTGGTTAATTTCTTTCGCTTGCAATGAAGTATCTTGCTTAATTTTTATATTATCAGTAATAGGAAAAGATGCAAGGCTAGTATTTGCACATATTGTTAATAAAGAAAAGATAAGATATAATTTTTTCATAAATCAAATTAAAGAAAATAATAAATAAATATTATGCTAAGCATAATAAGTTGATCTAAAAAAAACTAAAATAGATTATTTTAATGAATTCGGATTTTTAACCAAGGATGGATAGATATTTATTTTATAAATTTAATTAAATCTATATTTCATTTAGCATATCTTTGTCCCATAGAAAGATATAATCTACTCCATTAACAGGAACTACTATCTCAATTTCATCAGCTTTACGATATTTTATGTTGATATTTCCTCTAATATAATCTTGATTCTTTAATGTATTACGTTTTAAATAACCTTGATTTAGCATATTAGAGATATTAGATTGTTGTTTAGTAAACTCCTTAACATTCCTATCAGCATTTTGCGATGCCATATATTGAGCTCCCCCATCAATTGTAGTTGATGTGCTATTTGTTGTTGAAGTTCCTGAAAAATTACCTGTTGATCGTGAAGAACCAATATTTCTTCCATAATTATCACTATAATTTGTGCGAGAACTACCACTATAAGATCCGTATGTACTTGAACTTGTATTTGTTGTCGTTTTTCCAGCATCTGCAGCAGCAGAATGTTCAGCTATAGATTTTCCTATAGCTTGCCAAGTCTGACTTGTTTTTACTTTTTTCATATATTCCTTATGTGATAAAACTTCTCCCTCTTTAGCCTTCCCTTTTCTAATAATAGTTGCTTTAATGTCTGATGGATTAAAATTAAAACTTTGATTTGTATTATTGTATATCCCAATATCTGCAATGTAATATTTTCCATATTGCCGTTCTTTGCTTAGATTTATTGAAACTTCTACTTCAGCATTATAATATGTTAAAAATGCCTTGCCATCGAAGTATGATATTTCTTGAGCGACAATACAAAATGGAAAGCAGATTAGGTATAGTAGTAATTTTTTCATATCTTCTTTAATTTATGAGTGATTACAAATATAATAATATATTTTGAATCTTATTTTTTGAGTAGTTTGTATCCTTATTTATATTTTTAATGACTATAAATTTTCAATAATTAGAAAATCATTCAATAGTAATTATTTTTTCTACTGTCCCATCATCATAGAGGTAAAAAAGTGGTTGATTTATTTGACTTGATTCTCTTCCAAGAAAATCTATTTTCTTAATTACTTTTTTCTTAGAGTTGGAAATAGATTCTAAAAAATTTGTAGTTGTATTTCCTTTCATAAAAAGAGTTCTTTTAAGTACTAGATTTGAATTTGAATAAGCATGCAAGACTTCAATAGAAGGTAATGGGTAGTCAGGAAGCCAGAACTGTTTGCTTATTTCTTCGATAGTAAGGTAGTTTCCAAAAATGGGATCAGGACCATTAACAGTCGTTTTTTTAGTAGTTAAAAGGACTGCATCTTCGTAAAAATGACCATCAGGCATTGTAATAGATCCCGTGGCAACTCCTAAAATTTCTATTTTTTCAGTTAATGGAGCTGTAAGACCATTCCACAAAACTGTTGAATTAATACTATCTTCATGAGAAACACTACTGTCAAAAGGATAATTCATTAGTAATAATGGAGTTGTATAATTAGTTGTAGTTGTATTTCCAACCTTGCCATATGATAAAAATTGAGAAGAAGAATATGAAAAAAAGAACTCACCATTTAAACTCTTAAGTACGTGTGTTGCATTTGGATAGTTATTAGAGTGGATCGATGAGTCAATTGGAAGAACTGACATACTATAATTAGAAGTTGTTATAATTGAAGAAAAATCCCAAGGACCAGTTGAAGAAATGGATATTGTATCATCAATCTGATCAAATTCCATAGTTATTCCTTCAGCAGGTATTGTAGGACTATTAATATTTTGGCTAATTGCATTTAAACAAAAAATTAATAAAAAGGGTAAAATTATTTGTTTCATATTTTAAATTTTAACAAAATTAATTTTTTTTTTCATTTAATATGTAAATCCAAAATTTATTAACATAAAATCAGCTATATGACGATGCGCTTTTATATGTATTCCAGTAAAAAAGTGTTCTGTTATATGATAATTTATTCCATACTTCTGATAAATTGGATCATTATATTTAGTTATATCATATATGTAAGGGCCTATTTTCTGGCTAAATGTAAATCTTCCCATTAAAAATTCATGTCCAATTAATAAACCACCTCTTTGATAATTTTTGTTTTTATCTATTTGTTCTACTTCCCATTTTAATGAATGGTCCCACATCCATTCTATATCTAGTGTTAGCGAACTAATTCTACCTAATTGTTTACTTAATCCAGTATTGACTCCAAAAACATTGAAATATTTGCTATTATCAAGTATTTTTTTTTGAAAATAAAAAACAGACAAATCATAGCGTTTCTTTTTTAGTCCTTTAAATTCTTCTTTTTTCCTGTTGTGAATTAGAATAGGATTTGGTATGTAATCTAGCCCTAGTGCTAAGGTTGGATAATTTATTCCTTTATTTGGTTGTTTTAAACCTCCATTTGATATATGATTATAATTACCTGAAGCAGTTAACATAATTTTTTGATTAAATCGATAGTGAAAAATAAGCCCTAATTGTGAGTATTGATTAATAGGAAGGCTATAAGAAAGATTTTCTCTATTATATTTTTCATCATAGGGGTTTGTATTAAAAGATAATCCAGCTGCTATCCTAAAAGAAATATTAAATTTTTTATTAGTTCTAAAAAAAGGCTCTACAAAACCACTTACATTGTAACCATAGCCTAAAATTTCTTTATTATCAAAATCAATAAACGATAATAATAATCCAATTCGTGGATAGCAATGGCATAAATCCCATGATTTCTTATCTGTCTTTTGCCAATTGAAATTAAATTCTGTACCAATTGGATAGGAATTTTTGATTGCACGTATAGATCTTGAATGTATGATGATAAATCCGTAATGTTGCTTTGCTGATAAAGAAAACATACTATTTAAATTGTTTTCCTTTTTATGATTTTTTCCAACAACTTTTGCCACACTAATAGCGGATATACATAAAAAAATCAGAAATAATTTTTGCATAAAAACAAATTTAAAGAAAATTTTAAGGAGGACAAATTCAAAGTTTTTTGATTATACTTCCTAATTATTAAACTATATTAGACTAATTAATTTAACTAAAATTCATACAATTAAACACTACTAAATAATTTCAAAAACAAACTTGAAAAAAGTATTTTTTTTATGAGTAAACACTTATTTTTGAACAGAAATTAAAATCAAGTCGATATATGAAAGAATATATTAGTATAAAAGTTTTTGACGGTTATAGTACAGCATTTAGACAATGGAGAGCCACACATTCTCATTGTCAATATGTTCATGGATATGCTCTAAAATTTAAAGTTTGGTTTGAAGGAGATCTCGATGAAAAAAATTGGGTATGTGATTTTGGTTGTTTTAAAAGAAATGGTATTAAAAAGATATTAGCAAATCAGTTTGACCATACAACAGTAGTTGCGGAAGATGATCCTAATATGGAGACGTTTAAAAGAATGGATAAAGTTGGATTAATTCAGCTTAGAGTAATGAAACATGTAGGTTGTGAGAGATTTGCAGAATGGGTATATAATCTAATTAATGATAAGATGCATGATGAGACTGATGGCAGGGTTAGAGTCTTAAAAGTTGAGTCATTTGAGGGTGGAACAAATAATTCAGCAATTTATGAACCAATAAAAAAATAGAATAAAAAATGAAGCGCCAAAATGATAGCAAATATGAGTGGATTGGTGATGCTGAATCTACTGTAGAGGCTCCTGAAAATAAACATTCTAAAAAATACTACGAATCTAATAGAGATTATGATGATAATTATAAGCCTAGTAAAGATGAGATTAAGACCTTTCCTGATTTGCAAAATGGTCCTTCATCTCTTATACAAGGATCTAAAGTAGCTATACAGCAAGTTGGTATTCACAATTTTAGACTACCTCTTAAATATGCTAAAAGAGAAGGAGGTGATATCGAGCTTGAAACTAAAGTCACAGGCACTGTATCCTTAGCCGCACATAAAAAGGGAATCAATATGTCTCGTATTATGAGGTCTTTTTATAAGTATAAAGATGAGAAAATTTATAATAAATTAGATGAAATATTACTCAGATATAAAAATGATTTAGAAACATTCGATGCTAAAATTGGATTACACTTTTCATATCCTATATTGCAAAAATCTTTAAGATCTAATAATTCAGGATATCAGTATTATAATTGTACTTTAGAGAGTAATATTGATAATAATGGTGAGATTATAAAGTTTTTACATTTTGATTTTGTTTATTCTTCAGCTTGTCCTTGTTCCTATGAACTTGCTGAACATGCCAAAAAATTTAGAAACAAGGCAACTGTATCCCATTCACAGCGCTCAGTAGCTAGATTATCTATTGAGTTCGATGATATAGTATGGATTGAAGATTTGCAAGAGATGTGTGTTAATGCCTTAAAAACCGAAACTCAAGTAATAGTTAAAAGGGAAGATGAGATGGCATTTGCTGAACTTAATGGTTCATATCTTAAGTTTGTTGAAGATGCTGTTAGATTATTGTATGAGCAATTAGTTAAAGATAAACGTATTAAGGATTTTAGAGTTATTTGTTCTCATCAAGAATCTTTACATTCACATGACGCAGTATCAGTAATCCTTGCTCCAAACAGTAAGTTTTGTAATGAAATACCGCATGAATTATGGTCAAGTTTGATTCATAATTCATAAGCTTTTTACTAGAAAAGTTAGTTGTAACGTGTTGCAGAAAAGAGAACATTATAATTTTTGCCCTCAAAAACATAATTGCAATTGAATTCAAGAACCGCACTTGCACTACCATTTGTATTCTTAATTTGTCCATTTCCACTATAAAAAACAACAGATTCAACATAAGGATCATATACTAAGTCACTTACATTAAACTCAAGCGTTTTAGGATCTGTAAATTCAAAAGATAAAGTATATGCATTAGCATCTGGAAATTCACCGTTTTCATAATAGTAAGTAAGGCTATTTAAAGGATAATCAATTGTCATGTGTTGTTTGTCTTGAGTATGAGCATCAAGATCATCAAGCATATACAAATATGTATCTCCTGATTCATTTAAAACATTTAATTGTCCATTCCAATTTCCGTGATCACTATATAAATTGAGTTTTGGCCTGCATTTCCAATCAAATTCAAACAGATCATTACTTACATTAGTACATCTTTCCCATTCATCACAATCTTCTTGACATCGAATAACAGTGCTTGTAGAAAAAGATATTAAATTTTCTTCTTCTTTTTCACAAGCTAAAAAAACAATAGATAATGTAAATAATTTCAAATATATTTTTTTCATTTTAAAGAGTTTTTAAATAAAATTTAAGCAAATAAAAAAATAAAAAAATGAATTATTATGCTAAGCATAATAACTAAAGAAAAAACTCATAATAGTAAGATTAAGAATTAAGGATGTCAATAGATTGTAACAGTTTCTTTAATAAAAACTTGTTCCACTTTTTTCACCCGCTAACTACTCTTTACTAAATTAAGTGCAACAAATTAATTGGTTTTATTAACTTTAAAACTATTTTTTGAATTATCTTTTTTGTTTCTAATCTGCATAAGGCGAGCTTTAAAAGCAATTCCTAAACCGATTAACGCTAGTAGAGACATCAATCCTAATTTTGCTATTAAATCTTCTTTGTGCCCTTCATTAGATGATGATTTGCAGTTGGATCTATTATCAAGACAATTATATTCTCGAATAAGCCCAACAGATAACCAAACAATAACACCTAATAATATTACTCCAGATAAAATATATAATCCTGTTGCGTTACTTTGATTAATCTTTTCGTTATTTTGGAAACTATTACCTTTTCTACAATTTGAGCACTTACAATCATTCAAATTAAATCCCATCTTAATTAGATTAGAATGATATTCATTGATTTCTTTTTTTTGTAATGTGTCATGTATCATCTCTTTAAAATCAAAAACAGGAAATGAAGAGTAGCTGATGTTAGCAAACATTATTAATGATATAAAGGTGGTTGTTATATTTTTCATAAAACAAAGTAAATCAAATTAAATAAATCTGTTAATTTTGTTTTAAAATACTATGAAAAATGGATGATTTAATTGAAAATGTAAAAACATGGGCTGAAGAAAAAAATCTTTTAAAAAAAGAAAATAGTAAAGCTCAAATGTTAAAAGTTTTAGAAGAAGTTGGAGAAACAGCTGGCGCATTACTAAAAAATAAAAATAAAGAAATAATAGATGGTTTAGGTGATAGTTTTGTAACATTAATTATACTTTGCTACCAACTTGACTTAGAACCAAAACAATGTCTTCAATCTGCATGGGATGAGATTAAAAATAGAAAAGGTAAGACTGTTAATGGTACTTTTATTAGAGAATAATTAACAAATAAATACAATATAATGTCTAATTTAGAAAACATTTTTGAAAAAGCACTCTGGAGTACTAGATTTATAGTTTTAATAGCAGTAATATTATCTGTTATATCCTCTTTTATACTATTTTTATTAGGTGGATGGGATATTATTCAGGCTATAATTTTAAACAACCCATTATTCAATTCTGAAATTAAAAGTAATAATAATTTATTGTTTACAATTATATCTTCTATTGATTTGTTTCTTATTGGTATTGTTTTGTTAATTTTTGGATTTGGTGTTTATGAGCTTTTTATTAGTGAAATTGATTTTGCAAAGGGAAAATTTGCTGATTCAACATTAAAGATTAAAAGTTTAGATCAACTGAAAAATAAGATAATCAAAGTAATCATTATTGTGTTAATTGTTAAGTTCTTTGAGAAAGTTTTAAAACTTTCTTATAATTTTACTACTCCTGAGGATCTTATTTTTTTTAGTCTTTCAATCTTGTCTATTTGTATTGGGTATTATTTAATTAATCGAAAATAAATTAAAAATTGAATTCAACTTTAATTATTTTTTTGATTTTCCGTTTTTCTTATTTCATCTAGTTCTATCCATCGCTCTTCCTTTTTATCTATTAATTCTAATACTTTAGATAATTTTTGACTAATTATGGTATGTTTTTTTATACCTAAATCAGGTATTTGAATAATAGCTTCAAGCTCTATTTTTTCTTTTTCAAGATTTGCTATTTCTTTTTCTATAGTTTCATACTCAAATTTTTCTTTAAAAGAGAATTTATTGCGAATTAACTTTTCTTTTGAATTATCTTTTTCAAGATGATAATTTTTTTTAGATGCTTTTTCTTCTTTTAATTTTTTGCTTCTATATTCAGAATATGTGCAATAATGATCTTCAATATCACCATTTCCTTTAAAAACTAACAAATGTTCAGTTAGTTTGTCCATAAAGAACCTATCATGAGAAACAAGAATTAAACAACCTTTATATTCTAACAAGAATTCTTCTAATTTATTAAGCGTAAGTAAGTCTAAATCATTAGTCGGTTCATCCAGTATTAAGAAATTTGGATTTGTTATAAGTACTGTAAGTAATTGTAATCTTCTTTTTTCACCACCACTTAATCTTTTTACTTCAGTAAACTGCATTTCAGTAGTAAACATAAAGTGTTCTAATAGCTGTGATGCACTTACTTTTCGTTTATCAGACATCACAATAAATTCTGCTATGTCTTTAAGTACTGCAATAACTCTTCTGTTTTCATCTATTGAAAATCCTTCTTGAGAGAAATAACCAAAATTAATAGTTTCTCCAGTATTTATTTTTCCTGTATCTGCTTTTTCCTTTCCACTAATTATATTTAAAAATGTGCTCTTCCCTACACCATTTTTACCTAGAATACCTATTCTCTCACCTTTTTTAAATGTATAATTAAAACCTTCTAAAATGGTTTTATCACCGTATTTCTTTTTAATATTTTTCAGTTCTAAAATCTTTCCCCCTATCCTATTCATTTTTAAATCAATATTAAGTTCTTTATTAACTTTTCTTGATTCTACTTTTTTCTTTATCTTGTCAAATCTATCTACTCTAGATTTTGATTTTGTTCCTCTAGCTTTGGGTTGTCTTCGAATCCATTCTAGTTCCTTTTTCATGAGCTTTTGTGCTTTTGATATTTCTACATTAAAAGCTTCTTCTCTTTCTGCTCTTTTTTCTAAAAAATAGTCATAATTTCCAGTGTGTTTATATATATTTCCTCCCTCTAATTCAAGAATGTTATTGCAGATTCTTTCTAAAAAATATCTGTCATGAGTAACCATTAAAACAGTGATTTTTTGTTGTTGTAAATATTTCTCTAGCCATTCTATCATACCAATATCTAAATGGTTAGTGGGTTCATCTAAAAGTAGAAGATCAGCATTTTCTAGTAGAAGTAATGCTAGTGAAAGTCTTTTTTTTTGTCCCCCAGAGAGGTTTCCTATCTTCTGATTATAATTTAAAATATTAAATTTTGAAAGTATTTGTTTACTTTTTCTTTCGTAATCCCAAGCATTTTCTTGCTCCATTTTTGCACTTATTATCTCAAGATTTTTTCTTGATTGTTGAGAGTTTTCATTACCATGTCTTTTAACTGCTGCATTATATTCATTTATTAAATAACTTATCTTGTTATGAGTACTAGATAAAAGTTCTGTTATTGTTTGATTATTATCAAATACAGCATCTTGTTGTAAAAAAGAAACTCGACATTTGTTTCTAAATACTACTTTACCTTGGTCTGGAATATCTATTCCTGAAATTATTTTTAATAATGAAGATTTACCAGTCCCATTATTTGCTATTAAAGCAACTTTATCTCCTTTTGATAGACCAAATGTAAGACCTTCAAAAAGAATTCTTTCTCCTAAGTTTTTGCCTAAATTTTCTACAGATAAAAGATTCATAATACACTATTCTTTCCAGCTAAATAACCAGTGGTCCATGCTGCTTGAAAATTAAAACCTCCTGTAACTCCATCAATATTTAAAATTTCACCAGCAAAGAGAATATTTTTATTTTTTTTACTTTCCATAGTTAGCATATCAATTTCTGATAGATCGATCCCTCCACAAGTAACAAATTCTTCTTTAAATGTAGTTTTTCCACTTACTTTAAATTCATCATTAACTAGTGTGTTTATAATCTTGTTTATATTTTTTTTGCTAAGTTCTGAGTAGATTTGCTTATTTGAAATATTAACTTTTGTTAGAATATAATGCCATAATCTTTTTGGTATTTGAAAATAATTTTCTTTGTAAACTAGTTTTTTATTAAGTTTTAATTTTGAAAACTTCTTGCGAAGCTCTATCTCGCTGATTCCTAGCCAGTTTATTTGAGTTGTGAAGTTGTAGTTAACTTTCGCTAGTTCTTGGGCATGAAAAGCTGAAAGCTTTAGTATTGCTGGCCCACTCATACCCCAATGTGTTATTAAAAGTGAGCCAGCTTGTTTTATATTGCTTCCCTTAATGCTAGAAATGACATTTGGCATACTAACTCCCATAAGCTTTGTAATTGGGTTTTTTGGCATATTAAATGTAAATAATGAAGGGACGGGTGCTATGATATTATAATTTAATTGTTTAAGCCAATCTAATCCCTTTAATTTTGAGCTTCCTCCGCTAGCAATAATTACTTTATTAAAGAATAGCTTTTTTTTATCAATTATTATATTTATTCCATTATTAAAATGATTGATAGCATCAATTTTACTTTTTAATGAAATTGTAATATTTAATTTATTAGCTCTATTAAGAAATAAATCGATAATAGTCTGTGATTTATTACTTAAAGGAAACATACGATTGTCTGCTTCTTTTTTAAGCTTTACCCCTCTATTTTCAAACCATTTTACAGTATGATTTGTGTTGAATAAGTTAAAGGATTTTCTTAGTTTTCTACCTCCTCTTGGATAGTTTTTTATTAGTTGAGAAATATTAAAAGTAGCATTTGTTACATTACATCTTCCGCCACCAGATATTTTTACTTTTGAAAGAACTTTTTCAGTTTTTTCAAATATCGTGACATTTGCATTAGAATCTAATTCTTTTGCTGTAATAGCGGCCATAAATCCAGCAGCACCACCTCCTATTACAGCAATCATCATTTATTTTTTAACTGCTCATTCAAAGCAATAAATAAGCATATTTGTATTAATATTATAAACAAAAAATAGACAATAGGTATAGTTATAAGATAATGACATTTAAATATTAGGTACAAATGTATAAATGCTATAATATTTACACTTCCTAAAGTTATATATAGTGATTTGCCCTTAGAATTTTTAAGCAAGTATGTAAATACTGCTAATAATAGATACGATGATCCTAAAAATTGTTGTAATAATAGAGCATAATCAGCATTAACGCCTTTCATTACAAATAAGGTCATCTTACTTGGAATAATTAAATTCATTGTTCCAAAGAAAATAAATATACCGCAGATTATTAAAAGAAGTATCTCTGTAAAAGATTTTTGCTTTACCATAATGGGTGTAAGAAGTATTAATTCTAAATATTAATGATTATGTCCTTTGTGAGGTTCACTTCCTTCTTCTAATATATCTAATAATTCTACTTCAAATATAAGAGTAGCATTTGGTCCGATTCCTGCCTGTGGAATACCTCTTTCTCCGTATGCAAGATTACCAGGAATAATAAAAGTCCATTTATCACCTATTACCATTAATTGAACTCCTTCTGTCCATCCTGGAATAACACGGTTTAATGGGAATTCAACCGGTTTTCCTCTTTGAACTGAAGAATCAAAAACAGTACCGTCTACAAGTTTTCCAGTATAATGAACCCTAACAGTACTAGTTGCAGTTGGATGAGTATTTCCCTTTCCTTTCTTTATTATTTTGTATGCTAAACCAGTTTCTGTTTTAATAGCTCCTTCGGTAAGCTTTTCTAATTCTTTTTGTGCTTGCTCTTTTTTCTTGGCATTTATTTTTTTAAGCTCTTCTTGTGCAGTCTTAAATACTTTTGGTGCATCAAATGATTTCGCAGAACTTCCTTCTCTAGTAATTGTAATAGTATTTATCATATCATCCTTTACAATTGAATTTACAACATCCATACCCTCAACTACATGTCCAAATACAGAATGTTTTCCATCTAACCAAGGTGTTTCTTTATGAGTAATAAAAAATTGAGAGCCATTAGTCGCAGGACCTGAATTTGCCATAGATAATATTCCAGGTCCGTCATGCTTTAAATCAGGGTGAAATTCATCTGCAAAAGTATATCCTGGGCTACCTGCTCCTGTTCCATCAGGACACCCTCCTTGTATCATAAAATCAGCTATTACTCTGTGAAATTTTAATCCGTTATAATAAGGGGTTCCTTTATCTTTTTTATTGTTTTCCATTTCTCCTTCAGATAGAGCTACAAAATTTGCCACTGTAAGTGGTGTTTTTTCATATTCTAATTTAATTATTATGTTCCCTTTTGTTGTATTTATTTTTGCGTACATACCGTTTTCCATATTTGATTTTTTATTGTTATTTATTTTTTTGTTAAATATGTTTTGTGAAAATGCGCTTAGTGTTATTGCGCATAGCATAGATAAAATTGTAATTTTTTTCATTATTTAATTTGTATTAGTTAGTTCTTTTTTAAATTTATTTATTATCATTTCAACAGTCTTTATGGTCTCATTTATAGAAAGTTGTGAAATTCCTCCTGACGCGTTCATATGTCCTCCACCATTAAAATATGTATCTGCTATTTCATTAACCTTAAAATTTCCTTTAGAACGCAATGAGAGTTTAACTATTCCTTCTTTTTCAGTGATGAAAGTTGCAAATCTTATGCCTTTAATAGCCAAGGGATAATTTACAAAACCTTCAGTGTCACCATTTTGAAATTTAAATTTTTCTAGTTCTTCAGCTGTTAACGAAATTATAGCGCTATTATTTTCTGGATAAAGTAATAATTTATTATTCAGACAATAGCCTAATAACTTTATTCTGTTAGCTGATGAGTTGTCATAAATTAAATCATGAATTTTTGCATTATCTGCTCCACGCTTGATTAGGTTTGCAATTATTTCATGCGTTTTTGCACTTGTGCTAGAATATTTAAAGCTACCAGTGTCAGTCATAATACCAACATAAAGGCATTCGGCAATGTTTTTGTCAATATGATTATTAAAATTCATTGCACTTATTATTTCATATACTAGTTGCGATGTTGAACAAGCTTGAGTGTCACTAAATATAATATCTGCAATACTCATATCAGGATTTTGATGATGATCAATAAGTATTTTTATAGCATTTGCTTGATTAACTGTATTTGCAAAATCAGATATTCTCATGATATTACTAAAATCTAGTAGAAATATTAGGTCAGCGCTACTAGTTGTCTCTTGGGCCTTTTTTTCGTTTTCTTCATAAATTAAAACATCTTTATTCGCTGGCATCCAATGTAAGAAATCAGCGTAAGCATTAGGAGTAATTACCGTAGTATCATGTCCAAGTTTATTTAAAAAATGAAGCATTGCTAGAGATGATCCTATAGCATCACCATCTGGACCTTTGTGTGTAGTAATAACAATTCGCTTTGGAGTTGATAGAAGATCTTTTAATTTAATGACATTCTCTTGCATAGGAATGCAAAAATAATAAAAGAAATTAGAGTAGGTTTTGATTAAAATTATAATTTTGTGAATTCAAAATAAAAGGAAATAATATGGGAAATATTACATTTACAATGATTAAGCCTGAAGCAGTTGCTGCTAATAATATAGGTGGTATTTTAAAAATGATTGAAGAAGGGGGTTTTAGAATTGTTGCAATGAAAAAGTTATTGTTATCTAAAGAAAGAGCGGGAGCTTTTTATGAAGTACATAAGGATCGACCATTCTATGGTGAATTAGTGGATTATATGAGTGGTGGACCAATTATTGCAGCTATCTTAGAAAAGGATAATGCTGTTGCTGATTTTAGAGCTCTTATTGGTGCTACTAACCCATTAGAAGCTGCTGAAGGAACTATAAGAAAAATATATGCTACCTCATTAGCTAATAATGCTATACATGGTTCTGATTCTGATGAAAATGCAAAAATTGAAGCTGATTTTCACTTTACTAGTGATGAAAGATTATAAATTAAGTAAATATTTAAATTAGTTTAATAAAAAAACCCACAGATTAGAGTGGGTTTTTTAATTAGTTTTTATCTAAAATTTTATTGCAGAACTAACTTCTTATTAATCACACCATTACTTGTTTCTATTTCTAAGAAGTAAA
>CEVN01103322.1_pt1 | contig 36895 bp, 37 predicted proteins | sample 427041 | NCBI WGS metagenome assembly CEVN01 (sample SAMEA2623463, study PRJEB7988) | marine metagenome | biome: marine biome (ENVO:00000447); feature: surface water layer (ENVO:00002042); material: "saline water (ENVO:00002010), including plankton (ENVO:xxxxxxxx)" | depth 5 m
ATAAATAAATAAAATATATAATTAATAATTACTAATGAAATATCTTATACCACCAAGTGAAGGCAAGGCAAAAATAAAAGGGTCTGGAATTAAATTCAAAGATACAGATTTCATGTACAAGAAAAGTGTTAAAGAAATAGTAACGTTACTTGAATTAATTGATGATGAAGATTTAACCTCTATTTATGGGACATCGCAAGAGAAATCAGAATTATTTCATCGACAAAATGAAGATGTATTCAATAGTAGTTGTGCTCATGCAATCGAGCGTTATACAGGAATTGTTTATCAGAATTTAGATTGGCAATCCTTTTCAGATGATCAAAAAAAATTCATGGATAAACATTTTTATATATTTAGTGGTTTATTTGGGATGGTGACACCCTTAACATTAATTCCCAATTATAAATTAAAAATGAATGTATTATCACTTGAACATCATTGGAAAGATACGCTGACAAAGACGCTTCAAGATGAAGATCTTGTTATTGATTTATTACCGCAGGTACACAGAAAAGCTTATATACCAAAAAATAATGTCAAAAAAATTGATTTTATAGTTATTAAGAAAGGTAAAAAATCAGCTGCAGGACATTTTGGAAAAGCAGTTAAAGGACAACTTATTAAATATATTGTCATGAATCAGATTACTTCAATAGATCAATTTGATCAATTTGATTTTGATGGCTTTCAATGGGATGGAGAAGTATTTATCAAGGAACATTCTAGTTAAATGATTAAGGTTGATAAACTCATAAAAAATTATGGCAACTTTGAAGCTGTTAAAAATATTAGTTTTGAAGTTAATGACGGTGAAATTTTAGGTTTTCTTGGCGCTAATGGTGCAGGAAAATCAACCACATTGAAGGTTATGACTGGATATTTAAGCCCTACTTTTGGGAATGTTCATGTTGATGATTTAAATATTGTTGATCATCCAATAGAAATTCAAAAGAAAATTGGTTATTTACCTGAATTAAATCCATTATATAGTGATATGATAGTTTATGATGTTTTAAAATTCACAGCTTCTATGCGTGGAATTATAGGAACACATTTCAATGATGCATTAGATAGGGTAGTATCAGATTGTACGCTTAATAGTGTTATTCATAAAAAAGTTTCAGAGTGTTCTAAGGGATTTAAGCAAAGAATTGGCCTTGCTTCTGCAATGATTCATGATCCTGAGATTCTTATCTTAGATGAACCTGTTTCAGGTTTAGATCCTAATCAAATTATTGAAATCCGATCATTGATTAAACGAATAGGTAAAGAAAAAATTGTTATTATGTCTAGTCATATTCTACAAGAAATTCAAGCAACAGTTGATAGAATTATTATTATCAATCAAGGAGAAATTGTTGCAGATGGATCTCCAGATAAATTGGTTAGTAGTGGAAAAGGCATAAATAAATTAGAGCTAGAAATTAATGATTCAACTATTAAAGATACACGACTTATTGAAAAAGAAATTGAAGGATTGCGAATATCTGATATATCTAGAAATAAAGGAGTCGTTAAAGTATTAATTGAGTATGATCATGAATTAGATTTGCGTTCAGATATATTTAAATATGCAGTAAAAATGAATTGGACATTACTTAAAATGAATCCTATTACAGAAAATTTAGAAGGTATTTTTAGAGATTTAACATCTTAACATTATGAATAATATTAAATATATATTTAAAAAAGAAGTTGGTTCATATTTTAATAGTCCTATGGCGTACATTTTTTTGGTTATTTTTGCTATTGTGAATTCATTTTTCTTTACTAATATTTTTTTTAAAATTAATCAATCAGATTTAAGAACTTTATTTAATATCATACCTCTTGTGTATCTATTTTTTATTCCTGCTATTTGTATGAGTTTAATTGCAAAAGAAAATAATTCAGGTACTATGGAAGTACTAACGACATTGCCTATTACTGATAAGGAATTAGTTTTAGGGAAATTTTTATCAGCATTATTTTTAATTTTTGTTGGCTTACTATTTACATTTATTCAGTTTTATACATTAATTCAAACAGGTACAGATATAGATTATGGTGCAATATTTACTGGCTATCTTGGATTATTTCTTTTAGGAGCTGTTTATTCTTCTATTGGAATTTTTGCTAGTAGTATATCTAAAGATCAAATTGTAGCATTTATTATTGGTGTATTTTTAGTACTTATATTTTATTTGATGGATAAAACAATATTATTATTTACTCCACCATTTATGGCATCTTTCATACAATATTTAGCTGTTGATTATCATCTTGCAAATATATCAAGAGGGGTCATTGATTCAAGAAATATAATTTACTTTTTAAGCATTATTTCATTTTTCTTATTTATGACAATTAGACTATTAGAGTCTAGGAAGTGGAAATAAATGAATGTAAATGATAAAAAATCATTTTATTTATACACATTAATTGTATGTAGTATTATTATATTAATTAATTTTATATCCTATAATAGACCAGCTAGAATTGATTTAACAGATAATCAGATATTTACTTTATCTAATTCTACAATCTCTATTTTAGAAAAAATTGAAGATAACCTAATAGTTAGCATATATTTTTCTGATGATCTTCCAAGTGTTTTAAGTAATAATTCTAGATTTATTCAGGATATACTTGAAGAATATCAGGCACATTCCAATGGTAATTTTCAGTTTGAATTTAAAAATCCTGATTCCGATGAAAATGCAAAAATCGATGCTCAGAGTTTAGGTATACAGCCTGTTCAAGTTAATGTATGGGAAAATGATAGAAGAGAAACACGTTTAATTTATTTGGGTATTGGATTATCATATCAAGGAAAATCTGAGGCTATGCCAGTAGTACAGAATACCACAGGTTTTGAATATGATTTAACTAAAAAAATTAAAAAACTTATTGATACTGATCTGAAATCAATTGGAATTGCTAAGTTCAGTAAATCCAAACACACCAACCAAGGAATTAATCAATTATTATCAGAAAGTTATAATATTAAAGATATCACCATGTCTAGTGAAGTTCCATCTGACATAGGAGTACTTATTGTTAATGGTATATCAGACTCATTGACAACAGATGAATTGAAATATTTAAAGAGCTTTATTGATGGTGGTGGAAATATCTTGATAGGTCAAAGCCGAGTTGATGTAGAATTAAATCAGCAAATGGGTTTTTTTCAAGGAGTTAATGTACAATCTAATATTTTTTCACTCATTAATGATTATGGTGTGAATATTGAAGAAAATCTTTTATTAGATAAACAAAATGGTAAAATAAATATCCCACAACAAGTATCTATTTTTCAAACATGGGCATCACATGATTACCCATTTTTCCCTACAATTAATTCATTTAGTAATGATGAATCTATTGTAAGTGGATTAGAGAAAATTCAATTTCATTTTTGTAGTGAAATTGTGATTGATTCTTTAGCAGTTAATATTAAACCCATTATGTTTACATCAAGAAATTCTGGAACAATGTCTGGATATTATAATCTTTATCCTAATACAGAAAGTGCTCAAAATCCAATTTTAAATAATTTAAATGAAGGTATTAAACTTTTAGGAGTTCTCATTGATACCATGCAAGGCGGACAAATAATTTTATTATCAGAATCTAAATTTTTTGCAGATCCAGACCAAAATTTATCAAGAGTTTTTGCTCAGAGACAGCCAGATAATTATACATTTATTGAAAATTCAATTGATTATTTGATGGGTGACGCAGAATTAGTTGCTTTACGATCTAGAGAGGTCTTAGATAGACCATTAATTGAATTAGATGATGCTAGTCGTTCTTGGTGGAAATGGTTTAATATTATTGTTTCACCTCTTCTTATTATTTTATTAGGTTTCTTTAGATTACGTTCACAAAAAAAACGTTCAGAGGAATTACAATCTCAATATGGATAAAAAACTTATAACTTCAATATGTGTATTGGTTGGCCTAATTTGCTTTTATTTATATGATAATGCTAAGCAGAATAGCTATCAAGAAAATTATGCCAATGTATTTGAATTTGATCATAATCAAATTAATAAATTTCTCATTCTTAAAAATAATGATGGAATTGAAATTGAAAGAATTGATTCGACATGGCAAATTAATGGTAATGATTCATTAGTAATTAAGCAGTCTTCCATTGATAAATTTTTTGATGAGACGTTAAAAGTAAAAATCAATATGCTGCCTATATCTAAAAATGCTAAAGATTTAAGTATTTATTCGCTAGATAATGAATCAGGAATTAATTTAATTTTATGGGATAAAGATGAAAAAGTATTATCAAATTCTATTTTTGGTATTGCCCCCTCAAACTATTATTCAAATTTCTATAAAGATTTTGATAAATCAATTATCTATAAAACAAACGCTAATATCATTACATTTCTTACTACTAATTTAAACTATTGGGGTGAGATTCCTTCACAAGAGATTCCTGATTCAACATTATCATCTCAATCAGATTTATAATTTTATAATCATTTTGATAATTATTGTTTAATTTTCATTTATGAATTTTAAATCAATATTACTATTTATTGTCACTTGTATTTTTGTTAGTTATATAATTATCAATAATCAAGACCAAGAACGTATTCGTTATGAGAATTTTTTATTATCTCAATATGATATTATTCCTAATCATTCTCAAGAAGAATTAAAAGAAATTCCTAAGCCAGAACATCCTCATATGGCAACATTCCAAAATCATTTTATGAGTTTGGACCCAGCATTAGGTTATGTTCCACCAGATCGACTCCATGCGGCATTTTTAAGAACTAGAGAAATGCAAAATGAATTTGGAGATAGACAAATTGAATGGCAAAATGTTCCATCCAATATGGGAGGAAGGACTCGAGCAATTATGTTTGATCCTAATGATTCAAATCAGACAAAAGTATGGGCTGGAGGAGTATCTGGAGGCTTATGGTATAATAATGATATTACTGATTTAAATACATCATGGAATTCAATTGATGATTTTTGGGACAATCTAAGTGTATCTAGAATTATTTATGATCCATTAGATTCTGAAATATTTTATGTTGCAACTGGAGAAGCAAATACGGCACTTGTTACCTATAGAGAATCTTCTTCAAGAGGTATAGGTATTTGGAAATCAACAGAAGCTGGAGCTCCAGATAGCTGGGAAGTAATCCCATCAACTAGCGGCTTTCAGTATGTTACTGATATTTCAGTTAAGATTAGTAATAATCAGTCTGAAATTTATGCTGCAGTTGTATCTGGGACTTATCAAGGTCAAAATCATGAAAGTAGTCCAAGTGAAGGTTTATTTAGATCACGAGATAATGGTGAAACTTGGGAGCAAGTATTACCTAATATCCCAGGAACTAATACTCCCTATTCTCCGGCAGATATTGAAATTACTTCATCAGGCAAAATTTTTATTGGTACAATGAAGAATTTAAATGGTGAAGGTGGGGCAGTGATATTAAGCTCTCTATCAGGAGATATTAATTCTTGGACAATCAACAATGATTTTCAAGAAATGATTCAGCAGAGTAATAATAATAATATTCCAGGAAGAATTATTTTTTCTTCATGCCAATCTTCTCCTGAGGTAGTTTATGGGGCAGTAGGATCAGGTAATATTAATAATATGGGATTTAATTTATCTTATGGCAATTATCTTATTAAATCTATAGATGCAGGAGAATCTTGGACATTAGTTAATTTACCGACCTCAAATGGAAGTGATTGGGCTTCTTTGGCTTGGCACGCTTTGGAAATTGAAGTAAGCCCCGAAGATCCGCAGATAGTTTTTATAGGTGGTTTAGAATTATACAAATCTACAAATGGCGGCAATACTTGGAATAATTTATCAGATTGGGATTTAATGTATTATGGGGGTGGTGATCGCTATATTCATGCTGATATACATCAGGTTGCCTTTCAGCCAAATAATCCAAACACCATTGCAGTTACTAGTGATGGTGGTGTTTTTCTTTCTACTAATGCGTTATCAAATACTCCTATTTTTATTGAAAGAAACCAAGGATATAATACGCTTCAATTTTATACAGGCGATATTTCTAATGAATATGAAAGTATAAATTTTGTTGGGGGCCTGCAAGATAATGGTACATTATTATATCAAGAGTCAGCGTTAGATATTAATGATATGATAACAGGTGGTGATGGTGCATTTTGTTTTTTTGATGATAATGAGCCTATTGTCATTACATCGACTTATTATAATGCTTGGTATTTTATTAATATGGATACGAATGACTATTCTTATGAAAATGCAAGCAGTGGGGTTTTTATAAATCCAGCAGATTATGATAGTCAAAATAATATTATTTATGCAAATAAGGTTAGATTTAATGGTAGTCAATCTAATAGAATAATTAAAATATCTAATATCCCTAATAATCCTAATACAGAAACAATTAGCTTAAATACAGGAACCTCTGTTTATTTTTCAGCTTTAAAGCTATCTCCATATTCAAATCAAAATACTTTATTTATGGGTAGTCAATCTGGACGGCTTTATAAAATTGAAAATGTTAATACCGATCCAAATACTATTGAAATTGGAAGCTCTTTATTTCCTACGGCAAATATTTCATCTATTGATATTGGAGATAATGAAAATGAAATAATGGTAACATTTTCTAATTATGGAGTATCATCAATTTGGTTAACTCTAGATGGTGGTGATAGTTGGATGGAAAAAGAATCGAATCTTCCTGATATGCCTGTACGATGGGGAATACTTCACCCTAATGACATTAATTTTGCATTAATTGCTACTGAGATAGGGGTATGGAAAACTTCTAATTTACAATCAGAAAATCCAATATGGATTCCATCAGTAAGTGGCTTAGCTAATGTCAGAGTAGATATGCTTAGCATGAGAGATTCTGATAATATGGTGCTTGCTGTATCTCATGGTAGAGGCCTTTTTTATGGAGAATTTAATCTTGAGGTAGAAGCAATTGGAGATTTAAATAATGATCAAACTCTTAATATATTAGATGTTATTATATTAGTTAATCTGATTTTATCAGGATCATCATATGATAATTTAGCTGATATAAATTCTGATCAAGATTTAAATATTCTAGATATTATTTTACTCGTTAATATGGTTTTAGATGATTAAAATTGTAATTATAAATTATTTATATTTTTAAAGGAGAATTTAACATGGCTATTAGATTTCATATTTCGCTTTTAACTATATTATTATCATCTTTTGTTTTATCACAGGATCCTTGTACTTGTGAAAATGATTTTACCCCAGTATGTGGAACTGATGGCTTTACTTATCCCAATGAGTGTATAGCGCTATGCTTTGGAAGTCAAGTTGATTATGAAGGAGAGTGTGGTTCTCAGAGTAATTGTAATCCCGGAGAATATACAGATATAGATGGGAATTGTTATCCATGTGAGCCAGGCACCTATAGCGTTGATGGTATTTCGTGTAGTTTATGTCAATCTGGTACAGCATCCAATGGTCAGATGGATTGTGGTAATATACCTGGATATGAAGGAATGAATGAGTGCGGTGCTACGGGTTGTAATGAATGTGATATGGGTACCTATGCAATGGGTCAAGGAAATTCATCGTGTAGTGTATGTGAACCAGGTACTTTTTCAGGTTTTGGTGCATTTGAGTGTGATTACTGTCCATCCGGAACTAGCTCGAATGGTCAGATGTATTGTGACATGCCTGGATATGAAGGAATGAATGAGTGCGGTGCTACGGGTTGTAATGAATGTGATGCTGGAACGTATGCAATGGGTGAAGGAAATTCTTATTGTGATTATTGTCAATCTGGTAGTTATGCATCTAGCTCAGGCGCTAGTGAGTGTGATGTATGCCCAAATAATCTCTATTCAAATGGTCAGATGGATTGTTGGGATGGAATTCCTGAATGTGGTGCTACAGAATGTATGGATTGCAATGGACAGCCGTGGGGCGATGCTATTATAGATGAAAATGGAGATTGTTCTGAAAGCCAAAGTGGTTGTACATATATAGAAGCCTATAATTTTAATCCAGATGCTTATTTGGATGATGGTACCTGCTTATTTCCTTGTCAGGGTGATTTTAATAATGATAGTAATAAAGATATTTTGGATATTATTATTTTAGTTAACGAAATATTAGATGATGTTTTTTGTGAATAGATAATTATTAAAAATGAAAATAAATGATGTAAAAGAAAAATTAAAAAAACTTCAATCTGTTAAATTTATTTTACCAGATGGCAATGCTATACCAAAACATTTTCATGTAACTGAAGTTGGTATTATAACTAAAAACTTTATTGATTGTGGTGGAACAATTAGAGAAGATAAGATTGCAAACTTTCAATTGTGGACTGCAGATGATTTTGATCATAGACTTGCTCCCAAAAAACTTTTAGATATCATTGAGCTATCTGAAAAAACATTAAAATTAGATAATTTAGAAATTGAAGTCGAATACCAATCAGATACAATAGGGAAATTCGGATTAGATTTTAATGGAACCAGTTTTTTATTAACGAATAAACAAACTGATTGTCTTGATAAGGATAAATGTGGTATTGATGAACCAATATTAGAAAGTACTTCATCTTGTAGTCCTAAAACAGGATGTTGTTAGTTACTAATTAATTTGACTTTTATTCTTTTACAAAATCATTCCAGTTTTTCATATATGAAATAAATGTTTTATTTAATTTTGCTTTTTCTAATTCATTAACGCTAAACGGAGGTTTTTTAGGTTGATAATTTAAATTTGAAAGGTTATTTGCCCAATTTGGATGTCCTATTGCTACTCTCCCTACACCAACTAAATCAGCACCTTGTTTTAATAATTTATCTGCATCTAGACTTGACCAAATATTCCCAGTACTTATTATTGTTGGTAATTTTTTATAACTACCTGTAATTATTTCTGTTAATGTTTTTTGATTGTGCGTTATAGAATTTGATTTAGAAAAAACATCCCAACATGATAAATGAATAAAGTCAACGGATTCTTTTCTTAAAATATCAACTAGATTTATCGAATCATTTAAATCAATTCCTATACTTTCTATTTCAGGTGAAATACGAATACCAATAATAAATGATTCAGAAATATTTTCTCTTATTGATTTCAATATTTTAATAATTAATCTTGATCTGTTTTCTAGACTTCCACCCCAATTATCATTTCTTAAATTTGTTTTTTTGCCTAAAAATTGAGAGAGCAAATATCCATGCGCAGCATGTAATTCTATTCCATCAAACCCTGCTTCATAACATCTAATTGCACTCATTGTAAAATCATTGATTATTTTTTTAATATCCTTTTCTGAAGCTTTTTTTGATTTACCTATAGATGATTCTTTACAATCTAATTCACTTGCAGATATAGGTATAAATCCTGTGATTTTTTGTGGAGATTTTATGCCACCATGAAAAAGTTGGGCTATAATAAGACTTTTAGTTTTATGAATAGCAGAAGTTAATTTAGTTAAGCTTGGTATATGAGAATTATCATAAACACCAAATTCTCCATCCCATGCCTTTCCCTCTTTTGAGACATTGGTAGCAGCTGTTGTTATTATACCAAAACCACCTTTGGCTCTTTTTAAAAGCCATTGTATCTCATCATCAGATATAACCCCATTATCATAACTTTGTTTATTTGTCATTGCTGCTAAAACTGTACGATTTTGTATTTTTTTATTTATACGAGAAAATATATATGGTTGTATAATTTTTGATTTAGGCATCAATTAATAATTATTAATATATACTTTATAGGGTTTATGTATTTATAATATTATTTTTACTTTGAATCATTTTTTTTATCTAAAATTATATTCCATGACTCTATAAGATTATCAATAGCATCATTGCTTGGAAGATTTCCTATAATTTGTATTGTTTCAATTTTATCACCTTGAATGATATTGTTTACGACTGCAAGACTTTCCTCATCAATGGTTTTACCAAAAACAGTATGATGATTATCAAGCCAAGGAGTCTTTAGATGTGTTATGAAAAATTGACTTCCATTAGTTCCTGGACCAGCATTAGCCATTGATAATATACCAGCGCTATCATGCTTTAAATCAGGATGAAACTCATCATCAAACTCATATCCGGGACCTCCAGTTCCCAAACCTAATGGACATCCTCCTTGAATCATAAAATTATCTATTACACGATGAAATAAAATATTATTGTAATATCCTCTATTACATAAGTTGATAAAATTTGATACTGTGACTGGTGTCTCATCATAAAATAAATTTATTTTGATGATTCCCTTATTTGTTTTTATATGTGCTTCCATAGTTATTCCTTAATTTACTTTATATATTATTGGTTTTGATGGAGCTGCATCTAACTTAAAGTTTGGTACTCCAATACATAAAAAATATTTTCCATCTATACATTCATTAGGTATAAATACTAATTCAGTTACAGTATTGTGATTAGTAGAGTTATCATTATTTGTAAAAAATATTTTATGATTACCTAATTTCCCTCCATCATTATATTTATCAATTGAAGGTGTATCAATAACAATATGTTTAACTTTAATTTCTTTTAAATATTCTATAGCTTCATTAGATAAATAAGGATGGTGATGTGAATTATAGTTTTTTATTTTTTTATCAATATCATTAGGGTTTGTTCTGATGATTATTGATTCAGTAAAAGTATTAGGATTAATTAATTTTTCTAATTGATTTTTTGTTATCACTCGATCTTCATTATCAGAATCTGCATGATATTTTTCATTACTATTGATTTCAGGATTTACTGATATAAGTTGAGAAGGTATAAAATTCAAATTATCAATATCACTAATCATGGGTGCATCATTAATAATATGATTTGCTGTTTCAGTATGTGTACCAGAACAATGAATATTCATTGTTATCATAGGTACATTACATCCAGCCCCTTTCTTAATATTATATTCTCTATTACCTTCTTTATAGTATTGTCTTTGAGGATATGAAGTATCATAAAATTTTGGATTTAAATTTTCATTAAAATTAACTGGTATAGATATATCTATACCAGTATTTGAATCAATATTGTATGTAGTACTGTTATATCTAATAGTCATTTTCATTATTAATTAATTTACTAATCAGTGGATATTTTTGTTAGGTGTTTGAAAATAATTTTACTTACTTTTTCTTTATCGTATTTTTTATTAAGTAAATCATCTAATATCATATCTTGTATTTTTCCTCTTTCTAATACCGTTGCATATGGTATTGATGTAAATGAAACCATTGTGTATAAAGGTATAAAATAATCTGGAAAATCATTATTTAATATAAAAGCTAATTTTTGTTTCTGAATATGTTTTTTATCTAGGACATCACTTCTCATTACTCTATAATTATCTAGAGATAAATCTAATATTGCATCTGCATCTTTTTTTCTATTAATATAAAATTTATGAAAGATTTCATCCCAATTATATTGTTTTTCATTTTGAAGCTTTTCTCCAAATATTCGACAATCTTCAAATGATGCATTCATTCCTTGTCCATAAAAAGGAACTGTTGCGTGCGCAGCATCTCCAATAACTAAGCCTCTATCTTTATATGACCATGTAGGTACTCTAAGTCCAGTTAATTTTCCTGTTGGATTTTTAAAAAAATCAGTTTCTAAATTTGATATTAAAGGAATTGAATCATTGAAATTTTTTTCAAAAAATTGAATTAAATTTTGACTATTTTTAATTTCTTCAAAACTATTTTCACCATTACTTTTCATGAAAAGTGTACATGTAAAGCTTTTATCTAAATTAGGCAATGCAATCATCATCATATCTCTTCGTGGCCATATATGAAGAGAGTTTGGATCCATTTGATATTCACCATTTTTAGAATTAATTGTTAATTCTTTATAAGAATGCTCTATATCAACATAGTCTAATTTATTTCCATTAATTTCAGATATATTTTTTGATATAATAGATCTATATCCATCTGCACCTATTATTGGAGAATTAATATTAATATTTTTTTTATCAAAATATAATTTTCTATTTACTAAATCTGCTTTTTTACATTTCATTTCAAAATGGATATTTACATTACCCATCTTTTCTGCAAAATTCATTAAAGTTTTATTTATATCTAATCGTGATACAGAATTAATAAAATGCTCTTTTTTATTTCCATAGGGTTGGAATGTGATATCTCCATGAATAGAGTGAATACTTCTTCCATGCATAGGAATTAATAAAGATTCAAATTTTTTATTATATACACCAGCAAATTTTAAGGCTTGTATACCTCTTTTTGATAATGCCAGATTAATTGATCTACCTGAAAATTGATTTAATTTTCTTGGATCACTAGCTCTTTCAAATATATTAATTTTTAAATTTGAATTTTTTGATAGTATAGTAGATAATAATGGACCTGTTAACCCTGAACCTACTATTGTGAGTTCATTCTTCATAATTCATTTAGAGTATTAACAAATTTATATACATCTATATAACTATTATAGAATGCGCATGGAGCAGCTCTAATAACATCTGGTTTTCTAAAATCACATACAATATTTTTTGATTTTAAAGATTGCTCAATATTATTATTGATTGAATTTATCTTAAGAGATAAATGAGAACCCCTATTATTTTTTTCTGAAGGAGTAATGATAGATATATTTTTATTATTAAGAGATTTAATCATCATTTCCATATAACTTGTTAATTTAATACTTTTATTACGTAATGCATTCATACCAACTTCATTAAACAATTCAAGTGAGCTTCTTAGTGCTGCCATAGAAAGTATAGGTGGGTTGCTAAGTTGCCATGCTTCTGCACCTTTGATAGGATTAAATAAATTAGGTGGGTCAAAACGTGTTTTTTTATCATGTCCCCACCAACCTTCAAATCTGTTTAAGTCATAATTATGAAATTTTTTATTTACATATATCCCTGAAGGAGCACCTGGACCACCATTCAAATATTTATATCCACACCATGCAGCAAAATCAATATTCCATTTATTTAATTCTAGCTCTACATTACCCGTAGCATGAGCAAGGTCTAATCCAATTATACAGTTATTTTTTTTTGCCAGCTTAGCGATTGATTTTATATCATAAAGTTGTCCTGTATAGTAATTAACTCCACTTAGTAAAATCATTGCAACATTATTAATATTTGATTCAATTTGATTAAGCATATCATCATTAGATATACATATATCATTATTTAATGTAGAAATTTCAACTAAATCTTCTATTGGATTAAGACCATGAAATTTTAATTGTGATTGTACTGCATATTTATCTGATGGGAACGCTGGAATATCAATAAGTATTTTATATTTTTCTTTTGTTGGCTTGAAAAATGAAATCATTAATAGATGTAGATTTGTTGTTAATGAATTCATGACCACTACTTCTGATTTATCTGCTCCAACAATTTTTGACATATTTTTTGTTAAATATGAGTGATAATCAAGCCAAGGACTATTTCCATTTGTATGACCCTCAACACCTAATTCTTTCCATGAATCAATCTCATTTTGAACGAATGATTTTGCAGTTTTTGGTTGTAGTCCAAGAGAATGACCGCATAGATAAATAGGATTAGAGATTGGGATGTGAAATCTACTTCTAAATTCAGATAATGGATCATTGCTATCTAATTTTTCTGCAAAGGTATGATTAGTTTCAAATTCCATAATTAAATAAACATTTTTTTATTTATATCTAACCATTCTAAAGCTGTTCCATGATAAAGTCTCTCTTTCATTTTAGTAGATATAGAATCAATTCTTTCAATTATTTTTCCAGGAGGGTTCTCACCTAATGGAAATGGATAATCAGTTCCTAGAGCAATTTGATTAACACCTATTTTATTAATTAAGAATTCAAGCGAATCAATATCATGAACCAATGAATCAACATAAAATTTATCAATATAATTAGTTGGACTATTTGAATTTTCAATTGCACATAAATCAGGACGTTGAAGAAAACCCTGCTCAATTCTACCTAATGTATAATGAAAGCTCCCGCCTCCATGAGCAAAAGCAACTCTCAATTTAGGAAATTTATCAAATATTCCTCCAAAAATCATTGAACAAATTGCTCTTGTTGTTTCTGCTGGCATCCCAACAAGCCACGGAAGCCAAAATTGCTTCATTTTTGACATACCCATCATTTGCCATGGATGAATAAATAATGATAGAGATAAATCTTCACAAGCTGCAAATATATCATGAAATTGCTGTTCATTTAAATTATGATCATTCACATTTGAACCTATTTCTATTCCTTTTAAATTTAAATCATTTTTACAGCGTTCCAGTTCTCTTATTGCATACTTTGTAGATTGCATTGGAATGGTACCAAGACCAATATATTTTTTAGGATATTTAGTGCATACATCTGAAATAAAATCATTAATAAATTGAGATTGAACTAAAGCATCTTTTGGCTCTGCCCAGTATGAAAACATTATTGGTATTGGAGATATTACTTGAACATCAATATCTAAATTTTTCATCTCTTGCATTCTTTTATTTGGATTCCAGCAGTTACATTGTATCGTTCTAAAATTTTCATTGAATAACATCATATCAGCTTCAGTTTCATTTTTTTTCTCTAATTTAACAAAGCCTTCATACCCAAATTTCTTAGTAAAATCTGGTAGGTTATCTGGTATAATATGAGTATGTATATCTATTTTTAGCATAAATTATTTATCTAATATTTCTCCACATTCAGAACACGTCCGATATTCTTTATTGCTCCAAAATGTATCAAAAACTATTGGAAGATCTTTAACAATATCTCTTAATGTAAAAAATTTTTCATATAATAAATTATCACAGTGATCACAATACCATTGGAAACCATCCAATTCATCTTTAGTTCTTTTTCTTTCAATTACCAAGCCTACACTATTTTCAAATCTTTGAGGAGAGTGAGGAATTTTTGAAGGTAAGAGAAAAATTTCACCTTCATTAATTTGAATATCTTTTGGCTTATTATTTTGAATGATTCTTAATATCATTTTACCTTTTAACTGGTAAAAAAACTCTTCTCCCTCATCAACATGGTAATCTTTACGCGTATTTGGTCCACCAACAACCATGATAATAAATTCTGTATCCTCATATACAACTTTATTACATACCGGTGGTTTTAGAGAATCCTTATTATCTTTAATCCATTGTTTAAAATTTATTGGGGGAATTATCATATTATTTTTTCACTAAAGCTATACATTTAAGTTCAACTGCAATATCAGTAGGTAGAGCATTAACTTCTACTGTTGTTCTACAAGCATGTGATTTAGGAAAATATGAATTATATATTTTATTGAATTGATTAAAATCTTTTTTCATATTTGTTAAAAAAACGGTGATATCTATTATTTGATCCCATGATGAATTGGATGCTTCTAATATTGATTTAATATTTTTAAAAACAGCATGTGTTTGTTTTTCAATATCATAATCTATCAAGTTTTTATTTTCATCATATTTATTACCTGGTATAGAGTTATCATTACTATCTCTAGGACCAATTCCAGATAGATACAATGTTTCATTAACATTGATAGAATGCGGGTAATTTCCAACAGGTTTTGGAGCTTTACTTGTTGTATTTTTTTTAATCATAATATTTTGTGCATATATTTTTATCTTGGGTAAAAAAGTCAATTGCATATTTTCCCCCTTCTTTACCAAACCCAGAATTTTTTATTCCACCAAAAGGAGTCCTCAAATCTCTTTCAAGCCAACAATTCACCCAAACTAAGCCTGATTCAACTAATTCTGCAAGCTTATGTGCTTTATTTATATCTTCAGTCCATATAATTGAAGCAAGTCCATAAGATGTATTATTAGCCATTTCAATTGCATCATTATCATTATCAAACCTATTTAAGGTAACAACAGGTCCAAAAATTTCTTCTTGGTTTACTTTTGAGGTTTGAGAAAGACCTTCGATTACTGTTGGCTTATAATACCAACCTGAAGAACATTTACCATCAATATTTTTAATTTCACCACCAGTTAATATTTTACCACCATTCTTTTTTGCATGTTTAACATATGCATCAATTTTATTTAGGTGTTCAATTGATACAATAGCTCCTTGATCTGTTTTAGAATCAAATGGGTCTCCAGTTATTAGTTTATTTACTTTTTCAACAAAATCTTTTTTGAATTGACTATAAATTTTATTTTGCACGTAAATCCGAGATCCAGCGAGACATATTTGACCTTGATTTAAAAATGAAGATTTAATTAAACTATTAATCATTTTTTCATAATTACAATCATTGAAAATTAAAACAGGATTTTTACCTCCCATTTCTAAACTTATTTTTTTTAAGCTTTGTGATGCTTTAATAGCTATTTCTTTACCTGTTGTAGTCCCACCTGTAAATGAAATTGCTTTAATTTCATTATTCTTTACAATATGTTCTCCAATTTCAGTTCCCTTTCCATGTAATATATTAAGGACTCCTTTGGGAAGTTTAGCTTTAATGCATGCTTTTGCAAACAAATAAGCTGTATAAGGAGTAATTTCGGATGGTTTGGCAATTACGCAATTACCTGTAACAAGAGCGGGAGCTATTTTCCATGTAAATAAATATAAAGGTAAATTCCATGGTGATATAGTTCCGACAATTCCAAGAGGTTGTTTTATTATATGACTTATAATATCTTTTTGATGATAAATATCATTTTTAGCTTCATTTGCAATTTTAGAAAAAAATTCTAAATTCTTAATAGACCGTGGAATATCCAATTTTTCAGATAAGCTATATGGTTTTCCATTATCTATGCTCTCTGCTTTTGCAAACTTTTTATGTTCAATTTGAATTTGTTTAGCAATAGATATTAGAAAATCACTACGATCATTTTGATTTAAATTAGACCAATCATTGAATGCATTTTTAGCTGAAGAAATAGCAAATTTCAAATCTTGATTATTTGAATTTGGGCATTTAGCATATATTTTCCCATTGGAAGGATTCCAAACATCAAGATATCTTTGATCTATTGGATCATATAATTGGCCATCAATGTAATTTTGAATATTTATCATTTATAGAGTTGATAATCTTCCACCATCAACTGGTAAATTTATCCCGTTGATATAGGATGCATCTTCAGATGCCAAGAAGCAAATTGCTTTTGCAGTTTCTTTAGGATCAGCAAATCTTCCAAGGGGAATCTGAGAATGGGCATCTGATACTATACTTTCAATATCAAAATTACTTTTCTTAGATTTATTAAGAAATATTTCTTGTAGTCGTTGTGTATCTGTGTAGCCTGGTAAAATATTATTCACTGTAATTCCAAATTTTCCTAATTCAAATGATAGTGTTTTCGCCCAATTTGCTACAGCGCCTCTAATAGTATTTGAAATTCCCAATCCCTTAATAGGCTGTTTGACTGATGTTGATGTAATATTAATAATTCGACCATAATTTGCTTCTTTCATATTTGGTACAAGAGCTTGAACTAAAATATGATTACAAATAAGGTGGCGATTAAATGCTGCAGTAAAGTCATCAGTATCTGCATTTATAATTGGTCCTGGTTTAGGACCACCTGAATTATTTATCAAAATATGAATTGGAGGATTATTATTAATATGCTTATTAATTTTATTTTTTAGATCTACTGGATTATCAAAATCAGCAATTAAATAAGAATGTTTTTGATCACAAGAAAGATCTAGTTTAGATAAAACATCAGATAATGAATTCTCATCTCTAGCTAAAAGGACAATAGATACTCCCAATTTAGATAATTCAATTGCAGTTTCAGCTCCTATTCCCTTTGAGCTTCCACATACTAGAGCACTTTTACCATACATTGTATTTTTATTATTCATTGATAAAGTAATAACCTAATTTATTTTTCAATGTTTCTGGCAATTTAGGTAAAGCAGATTTTGGTATTAAATAAGTTGATAAATTAGCATAATCATCAAATATACTATGTTTGCTTAATGTTTTTGTTAGGTATTTTGATCCAGATGATCCACCAGATCCAATTTTTGTACCAATCATTCTTTGTGCTAAAAGAGCATGGTTATATCTCCAACTATTTAATGCTTGATCAATATCAATTAATTTAGTTAATAATCTAAATGGAGATTGTAAAATAGGCTCATCTCGATATAGCATTATAAATAGTGCAGCCAATGAAGCCTTTTGTGATAATCTTTTACTATTATTTTTAATTAGTTTGTCATACTCCTCTTCATCAAAAAGTGAATCATAATTTTTATAAATATTTTTATAATTTTCAATTTGTTCATTTTTAGCATCTGAATTTAGATTGGGATTATCATGAATTATTTTCATATCTCGATCAAGCATTTTTCTTATTGCATTCTTATAAGATTCCCAAAAATTAAACTCTTCAGATTCAAGAAAAGGTGTTCGCTCTAGCCACCCTTCCACTAAATCAAAGATGCTTTTTGTATTTTCGTATTTCTCTACTATTTTTTTTTCAGGTCTTGATAAAAAATCTTTATAGTTTTGTTTGCTAAACTTTAATCGATTTTCTTTTTTGAGCCCTAATGAATTTTCAATGATTCTAAATTGTGCACTTTGGAATCCTGATGCTGGGTTTAATAAATCTCGAAACTCTAAAAAATCCATAGGTGTCATTGATTTAAGAATATCAATTTGATTAAGTGCAATTTTTTGTATATCATTTATTCGATTTAACCTTGATACTACGGTATTGATATTTGTTTCTTTAATAGATGGATTTGAAAAATAATTAATAATAGAATCAATTTCATGAATAATTTGCTTAAACCAAAGCTCATATATTTGATGAATTATTATAAATAATGTTTCATCATGTATTGGTTTCCCAGATATATTTGATAGTGGATTTTGACTATCTAAAATTTTGTCAAGATTAAGATATTCACTATAAGTTGTTTTTTTATTGCTCATATTTTATTTTTTTATTTTACCCTTTTATTAATTGAGCTTCTAGAACTGAATCGATTTTATCTATCATTGCTCTTAAGTGAGCATATGTAGTTTCATCATCAAAAACATAATATGGTAGTGCTTCTGAAATATTTGATTTTATTTTTTTCAATGTCGAATAAGCTATTGATTTAGTATCTCTAGGAAACATATTATCTCTATCAAAATAAATTATTGCTAATAAATCTATATAAAAGCTTTGAGTTTCTCTTCTAAAACTATTAATCTCATCGAATCTTTCTAATTCAATCCATAGCTCATTTGATGTCATTTCAAATAGTTCAAATATACTAAGCATATTTTCTTTAGAATTTACCTTAAGCATATTATCATGTAATCTATGAATAATTCTAGGATTGTAAATTTTACTTAATGTTGATTTTTGTAATGCTTTAACAATATTGTGAATTGGAAAATCAATTCTTGACATTCTCCACATGCTACCAGATAAGTCACTGTATCTTTCAGGAGCCATTTTATTCAGAAATTCAGGTTCAAAAGAAAAGGCCTCACTTGATAGAATATTATTAAGTAAAAAATTCAATGCCCTTCTTTGCTCATCTGGGTTTACTACAGTCATTGGTAAGACATCACTTTTTTGACCAATGTGGTGTCGACTATGATGTATACCACCAATAAATTTAGGAATATTTCTTGATGCACCATAATATTCAGACATCCCCGCCCAAAAAACAGAACGTAGCTTTGGATAACGATTTCCTTCTTTTTCAAAGTTAATAAGCAAATCATCCCAATATTTATTTGCTATCTTAATTTGGTTTTCATAAAATCGAATAGGGTCTGATGTCATATCTCTTCTATTAATTAATGGATCTATACTTGTACCATAAGAATCTTCATCTGTCCCATAGGCGAGCCATGGTTCTGTTGATTTAGATGTGATTGTATTTAACCAATCCTCTTCATTGATATTTGATGTAAATGGTGGGTTTGAATATCCATATTCGATAGCCCAATAATCGTATGGCCCAGGCTTAGTCTGAAAGTAGTTAACCCCTCCATCTAAGAGATTTGTTGCATTATAATCCATCACTGACCCTGTAACACCATATTTAGATGTAAAGCTTGTATCACTTAATTGATCAAATGTAAAAACTGAACTAGCTTTAAAATTATGCCTAAGCCCCAGAGTGTGTCCTACTTCATGTAGTAATAAATCTACTATGCCATCTTCTACAAATTTCATCATAGATTCTTCACTTTCAACAATGATATTATTACTAATCAGGTAATTCCATGTAAAAGCCATTTTATGCTTTAAGTGTTCTCCATAATTGCATGTATGATTATCATGAGAATGAGCATGATTATCACTTTCCCATATTTCTATAATATCTTTTTTTAATATTGGATCAATAAAATTTTCAAAATCATCAAAATAAAATCTTACATAATCATTGCTTATTCGTATATCTGCATCATACAATTCTCCTGTGTATGGGTTTGCTCTTGAAGGGCCTACCGCATATGCAGATTCTGGCTGTACCAGCCATCTTATTGTATTATATCTTACATCCGCAGGATCCCAATCAGCATCATCTGGCATCTGCTTAACAACGATTGCATCAATAAAACCAATTTTCTCAAATGCTTGATTCCAGGCTAAAATACCTTTTTTGACTGCGTCTCTAAATTCAATAGGAATAGTATTTTCTAGCCAAAATACAATAGGTTCTTCTGGTTTGGATAATTTTTGATGTGGATTTGCTTTTTTTAAGTTCCACCGATTAATATATCTTACATGAGGATCTTCCTTTAATGTATTAGAGTAATCTTGGTGTATCGTTGAAAAATATCCCACACGGTCATCTTCCATTCTTGGAATATAATTAGATTCTTCAATTGCAGACATACTTACATGATAACGATGCATCATACTTTTAGATTCAGCTAAAGTAAATCTATTATTAGGGTTTTTACTTTTATAGTGTATATAAAAATCTATTTCTGAATTTAGTGGAAATGATTTTATATAATTAAAATAACTATTTTCTTTGTCAAAATTATATTTATTATTTGTTCTTCTTGATACATTGGAAAAATCATATATAAAAAATTTATTTGCATCAACTAATATAGCCTCTGTTGTTGATTGAGGTTCACTTAAAATTTTGGATGACGTAATTATTGAATTAGGAATGTGATTTTTAACTGATTTATATATTGCTCTGGATTCTTTTGCTCTAAACTTTGTATTTTTTTCTACTAATTGAATAGTTTCACCAATTTTTTTAAAAAAGAATACACCTTCACCAAGCATTGAACTTCCATCAAATTGATAACCATCTCCAGCTTGTCTTGTAAGACCCATTAAAAATTCCATATTTAGCTGTTCAGGCTTTATTGATAAATATACTTTATTCTTTTCTTTATCAATGTAAAAATCAAAAAATCCAGTAATTGATTTCATATCTTTAGTTAAATCTTCATAGCTTTTCTTTTGATTTTTTTTATTTGGAGACTTTTTATTTTTTTTAAATTTAACTTTTTTATCATCAAAAAAATCAGTGGGCAAAGGTGTTAAAGGGTCAGCTTTAAGATTAAAACAAAAAAATATAATGGTAATTAGTGTTAGTTTCATAAAATCCTCATAATAAAATGAATTTAGCAATCCTATCTATAATAATCATTGTAATTATCGTATAATAATATCATTTCTTTTTGGACCAGTAGATATGTGCTTTATAGGTACATTTAATATACCCTCTAAATATAAAATATAATCTTTAGCTTCAATTGGCAAATCTTCAAATGAATTGATACCCAATGTAGAACATTTCCAACCTGGAATAGTTTTATATATTGGGTTTACTTTATCTAAATTATTTATAAATGTAGATAAATTATTTGATTTTTCTCCATCTAGCTCATATTCAGTACAGACTTTAATTGTTTCAAATTGATCTAGAATATCTAATTTTGTAATTGTAATCTCATTAAACCCATTAATCATAATACTATAGTTTGCTAATGGGATATCAAACCATCCACATCTTCTTGGCCGTCCAGTTGTAGCCCCAAACTCTTTTCCAATTTTTTGTAATCTTTCTCCATCTTGATCAAATAATTCAGTAGGGAAAGGACCATTCCCTACCCTAGTAGCATATGCTTTAAATATTCCAATTAATCTATCAATTTTATTCATTGGAAGCCCTAAGCCTGTTGTTATTCCCCCAGTTGATGGGTTTGAAGAAGTAACAAATGGATATGTTCCATGATCAATATCTAATAGAGTACCTTGAGCGCCTTCAATTAAAATATTTTTGCCGCTATGTACCATTGGCATAATATCGGTAATATGTTTTTTAATTTCGCTGCAAGCATCAAAGAATTTTTGAAAATCTTCTTTTGAGCTTTGAATTTGATTATCAGATACCTCTCCCTTTTTTAAGGCTCGAGTTTTTTGATTTTCAATTTTCTCTTTTAATTTTTGCTCGTCAAGTAGATCAAACGCACGGATTCCTTTTCTATTATATTTATCTACATATGTAGGGCCTATTCCCTTACCTGTAGTTCCAATTTTTTTTTCAGCTTTTTCCTCAGCATTCATATCAATTAATCTATGAATAGGAGTTGTGATATGAGCATTTGTAGATATAAAAATATTTTTGGTACTAGACCCCTTAGATTTCACATCTTTAAATTCTTTTATTAATTCTACCGGATCAATAACCATACCATTACCTAGCAAGCACAGACAATCTTTTCTTAAAATACCAGAAGGAACTTGATGTAAAACAATTTTTTGATTGTTGATATAAACGGTATGCCCTGCATTAGCCCCGCCTTGATATCTTGCTACGATATCTACTTGGGCACTAAGAAGGTCAACCACCTTTCCTTTACCTTCATCTCCCCATTGTCCTCCTATTACAGCAAATATTGACATAATTATTCTTCTTCCTCAATTTTAGATTTAGATTTTAGATATAGCATAAATGGACTAGCAATAAAAATACTAGAGTATGTTCCTACTAATACTCCAACAATTAATGCAAAAGCAAAATATTTAATTACCTCACCACCAATAAAATACAAGATCATTACAACTAGTAAAGTTGTAAATGATGTAATTATTGTTCTTGATAAAGTTTGATTAAGAGATAAATTGGCTATTTCTGGCATTGTTAATTTTAAATCTTTTTGACTATTTTCTCTAAACCTATCAAAGATAACTATAGTATCATTTAATGAGTAGCCAACAATTGTTAAAAATGCAGCAATAATTGATAAATCAATCTCTAGGTTAAATATAGAGAAAATCCCTAAAGTAAATAAAATATCATGAAAAATTGCAGCCACACTACCAAATGAATAAAAGCGATCAAATCTAAATCCGATATAAATCATTAACATTAATAATGCTAGAGCTATTGCATAGATAGCCTGTAATTGTAATTCATTACCAATTTTGGGACCAACATTTTCAATTCTTCTTATTTCATAATTATAAATAGATAAATTATTGGATAAAATATTATTTATATCTTGAGACTTATTAGTAATGCTTGTTTTAATTCTATACTCGTTATTTTTACCAAATTTGGTTATTTCTGATTTATCTAGAGGTGTAGATTTTAATGCTGCTCTTAATTCATCAATTTTTAAATCTTCATCAAATAAAATTTGTATAATTGCACCGCCTGTAAAATCTATTGATAGATTTGGACCTTTATTGATGAATAATGATATTAATCCAATAGAAATCATTATTGTTGAACAAATTAATGCTATCTTAGTTTTATTAATAAAATTGATATTTGTTTTATTTATTAATTTCATTATATGCTCAGTTTTTCCTTTCCATCTTTTAGTATTATCATATAGAGGGTTCGTGTTATAAAAATTGCAGTAAACATTGAGCATACAATCCCAATACTCAATGTTATTGCAAATCCTTTAATAGGCCCTGACCCAATATTTGCTAAAACAAAGGCTGCAATTAATGTTGTTATATTTGCATCTAATATTGTAACGAATGCTCTATTATACCCAGATTTAATTGCCGACATTACATTTTTACCAAGTTCTATTTCTTCTTTAATTCTTTCAAAAATAATAACATTAGCATCAATGGCAATTCCAATTGTTAATATTAAACCCGCAATGCCAGGAAGTGTTAATGTCGCACCTAGTAATGCAAGCAATGATAGAATAAAAATAACATTAAGTAGTAATGCTATATTGGCAACGATTCCAGATAATTTATAATATAATAAAATGAAAATTAAAACAGATACAAATGCAATAATCAATGCGTTCCTACCTGATTTAATCGAATCATTTCCCAATGAAGGCCCTACTGTTCTTTCTTCTATAATATTAATTGGAGCAGGTAACTCTCCAGCTCTAAGAACATTAGCAATATCTTGAGCTTCATTAGCATTATCTAATCCACTAATTAAAGTTTGGCCTGTTGGGATTTTATCATTTATATAGGGTGCCATATATACTTTATCATCCAATACTATTGCAACTCGCTTACCAATATTAGATCCAGTAAATCGTGACCAAGATCTTGCTCCTTGTGGATTCATATCTAGACTTATTACCCATTGCCCTGCATTTTGTGATCCCGGTGGTGCTATTCTTGCTATTGGATTTCTTATCATTCCACCTTTAATTGCAGGGTTATTTGTAATATAGTATATGGGTTTATACTGAACTAATTGCCCATCTCCGATATTTAATTCTTTCAATGAATTTCCCCATACAAACCTTCCTCCTCTTGGTAGCTCTTTTGCCGATTCCATAATACTCATTAATTTTTCAACATCAGATATAAATGGTAAAAGGACGCCATAACCTTCTGGAACAAAATCAATTATATAGGCAGAAAATGGATTTTCTTCAATATTTTCTGGTTTAGGAATATTATCAAGGTTTAATGATAGGTTTAGTAGGTCATTTGTATTATCGTTTGATGATTGTGTTAATATATCTTCTGGGTTTTTAGATTTTAAATTACTATCTAAATTATCTTTATTATTTAGCTTTACATCTTGTTTCCAACTATCATTAGCAATAAAATAATTATCAATTGATGGTAAAATACTATTAAATCTATCATCGAGTACAAGAGATAATTCTAAGGATGCTGTTCTTTGAATTAATTTACGAGCCCTATCTGAATCTTCTATTCCTGCCAATTCTACAACTATTCTATTATCACCAAGTTTTTGTATAGTTGGTTCAGATACTCCAAATTCATCAATTCTATTTCTTAAAATTTGGATTGCACTTTTTAGAGCGTTATCTCTATTACTTTTTAAAAGATTTATTATAACATCATTATTATATTCATCTGAATTATTTGATTGTCTTAATGCAGAATAGTACTTAGAAAGCCTAAGATTAGATGCATTAATTTCATTAATAAATACATCAAAAAAATTAACATTAGATGCTATAGATTTTTGTTCAGATAAATTTATAATTTCTTTTAATTCATCAGTTGGTTTTGTAGATAATTTTTCTACTAAAGTTGCAACATCTAATTCAAGAAGAACATACATCCCTCCTTGGAGATCTAAACCTAATTTTATTGCATTAGATGTAGAGTTCTGTGTTGAATCATTATTAGACAAATATTGCTGATATGTTGGCAATAAAAAATATATACCACTCGAAACGAGTAAAGTTATTATTATTAATCTAATTTTTAAATCATGAAACATATTATTAATTCCTTTTGGGTGTAACCCCAAAATTTAATTCCATCTAAATTTGATTGGAAGAAATATAAATTAATTTTTATAATTATTTTTTATATATATAATATAAACTGTTATTTGTATAACTTTATTAAAAACTAAGCGTATGTCAAAAAAGAATAAAACTAAAATTATTGCAATTTGTAATCAGAAGGGTGGTGTTGGGAAAACAACAACAGCTGTTAATTTATCTGCATTTTTAGCTGCCTCTGAGCAAGCAACTTTAGTAGTGGATATGGATCCTCAAGCAAATTGTACTTCAGGTTTTGGTATTGAAGTTGGTTCATATAAAAATTCAGTTTATGATGTTATTATTGGTAAAAAGAATATTAATCAATGTATTTTAAAATCTAAATTAGATTTTTTAGATGTTCTACCAGCAAGTGCTCAATTAGTTGGAGCAGAAATAGAATTGGTGGGAATGCTTACGAGAGAAAGCATGCTTAAAGAACAATTAATGGATGATAAAGTTCAAAAAAAATATAAATATATTATTATAGATAGCCCCCCCTCATTGGGTTTGTTAACAATTAATGTACTTACAGCAGCTCAGTCATTAATTATACCTATCCAGTGTGAATATTATGCGCTTGAGGGTTTATCGCAATTATTAAATACTATTAGACTAGTTCAGAAAAAGTTAAATAAAAAATTGTCAATTGAGGGTATTTTAGCTACTATGTTTGATAGCAGGTTAAATTTATCGAAAGAAGTTGTTAAAGAACTAAAAGAGTATTTTGGTGATAAAGTCTATAAAACAGCTATACATCGAAATGTCAGATTAGGGGAGGCCCCTAGTCATGGAGAGCCTATACTGCTTTATGATGCTTCAAGTATAGGAGCTCAAGATTATATGAGTTTAGCATTGGAGATTCTTCAAAAAAATGAGTAAAAAATCTAATTTAGGGAAAGGGCTTGGAGCTCTTATATCACAATATTCAACTAATGATAATGATTCATATTTAGATGATTCTATACCAATATCAAAAATAAAACCTAATAAAAATCAACCTAGAAAAGAATTTGATGAATCTAAGATGGAGGAATTAAAAAATTCAATTAGAGAAAAAGGAATTTTACAGCCAATTGCAGTTAGAGAAGTTAAAAAAGATTCTTATGAAATAATTGCAGGAGAAAGAAGGTATAGAGCTGCAAAAGAAGTTGGATTAAAAACTATTCCAGTATATATATTATCTATTAGTAATGAGTCTGAGATTATGGAGTATGCTCTTATTGAAAATATTCAGAGGGTTGATTTAGATCCAATTGAGGAATCTGAGGCTTATGCCCTATTAAAAAGTAAATATAACTTATCTCAGAATGAAATTTCACAAAAAGTAGGTAAAAGTCGTTCTCTTATTGCTAATTCTTTAAGATTATTAAAATTACCTACATCTATTAAGGATGATATAAAAACAAAAAAAATAACAATGGGTCATGCTGTTTCGCTATTAGGCTTAAAAAATAAAACGCAGATGCTTGCAATAGCAGATCGTATTAAAAAGAAAAAACTTAGTGTTCGAAATACTGAAGATATAGTATCAACAATTAATCAATCACCTAAGAAAAAAATAGTTAAATCAAAAAGAAAAGCAAAAATAATTCAATCTTTAAATGAGGTTGAAAGTAAGCTGATTCATAAATATGGAACTAAAGTTTCTATATCAATGAATCAAGCTCAAAATGGGAAAATTACATTTGAATATTATTCTCAGGATGATTTGAATCGTATTTTAGATATATTAATTAATAAATCATAATTTACCTTGATTAAGAAATATTATACCTTACTCATAGCATCAGAATCAAATCGAACCAATCGCTCCTTTAGAGTTTCTAATTTTGCTATGAATTTAATTTTAATATCCATTATTATACTCTTTATTTTTGCATATATTGGATTTAGCTATCAATTTAATATGGGCAAGCATTTAATGGATTTTAATAGGCTTAAAAAATTTGAAAGTAATATCATTGATATAATTAATAATAATTTAGAATTTGAAGATTCATTAATGATCCGAGAAATCCATAGCATAGTTAAGAATCAAGTTTCCACACTCTCCTTTTTAGCCCCAATAGATGGGTTTGTTACTCAGTCTATTAATAATATCAGTAATCATCATGGTATTGACATTGCTGCTACTAAAGGAGAAAAAATATTAGCGTCTCAAAATGGGATGGTTATATTTTCTGGATTTAATGGAGATTTGGGTAATACTATCATTATATCACATTCATATAATTATTTTACTGTTTATAGCCATTGTGATTTATTGCTAGTTGATGAGCGAGCTATCGTTAAGATAGGAGATGTAATTGGTACGATTGGAGAATCGGGTAAAGCAACGGCTCCACATCTTCATTTTGAAATATGGCATAATGATAGTATTATAGACCCTAGAAATATGATTAATAAATATGGAGAATTTGATGTTTCAACAGAATAATAGCACTATGAGTTCAATTATTGGATCAGATTTAGAGATTAAGGGTGATATTAATATAAAAGGTGATCTTTTAATATATGGGACTATTGATGGAAATATAGATTGTGAAGGTATGGTTACTACAGCGAAAGGTTCTAAGATTAATGGTAATATTAATGCAATTAATGCAGATGTTAGTGGTATTATTAATGGAGATTTAGAGGCGACTCAAAAAGTTAGTTTGTCATCTACGGCAAAATTAAAAGGAAGTCTTTTAGCTGCAATTTTAGTTATTGAAGAAGGTGCTATATTTAATGGATTATGTAAAATGGGTTCTAATGATAATAGTAAATCTATCTCATCAAATCAAAAGGTTGCAAATTTAAATGAAGGAACACAAAAATAACTGGCTAGCTTTTTCTTCTATTGGATTTCAACTAGTTGCATCTTTATTGATGTTTGGATGGATAGGTAATCTGATTGATTATTATTTTTTATCTTCCCCAAATGGATTAGTTATAGGTTTAATATTTGGAGGATTAGTTTCACTTTATCAAATTTGGATTATAGCATCTAAAAAATGATACTTTTAACAATTCATTGTTGTATATTGGCATTATTATTAGTAATAATGCACAGATTATTTATAGATCAATTAATTTCCGAAAACACATATATAGCCAATCAAATTCGTTATTTTTTATCTAAAACTACTATTTTATTTGCAACTACATTTTTTTTTTGTTTTTTTTCTCCAATAAATAGCACCAAATTCATACTATCATCTTTAGGGATATTTATAGTATTTCATTTTATAGAGGCATTGATTATACAAAATAAACTTGATATGAAGGAGTCTAATGGCTAGCTCACCACAGTTTGATGGCGGGACGATACTGCACCATGTTACTAATACTAGAAGTGATATCTGGTATAACATTAATTTATTTGGTTTTGATTTATCCATTACAAAACATGTAATCATGCTATGGATTGTTGCCTTTATTACAATTGCAATTTCCATTTATGCTACTAGGTCCTATCGAGCTAATAAAGATGCAAAACCTAAAGGTATAGCTCATTTATTTGAAATTTTAATGGAATTTATCAAGTCAGACATTGTAATTCCTAATATAGGCAGTTCTGGATATAGACTTTGGACTCCTCTTATAGCTACATTTTTTCTATTTATTTTAATAAGTAATTTTATTGGCATGATTCCATTTTTTGAAAAAATACAATTATTATTTCCAGGGGTATCTGGGAGTTCAACTATTACAGGTAATTTCACTGTTACAGCTGCACTTTCAGTAATCACATTTTTTTCAATTATAGTTGCAGGCACAATGAAGCATGGTTTTATTGGGCATTGGAAGAATATGATTCCAGGTGGAGTCCCTGCACCAGTTTTAATTATTTTGATACCTATCGAAATTGCTGGTATGTTTATAAAACCTTTAGCTTTAACACTTCGATTAGGTGCTAATATGACAGCAGGACATATTGGTATGGTTGCAATCTTTGGAATCCCAATGATTATTTATCAATCAGTAAATTCTATTGGTGTTGGATTAGGAGTAGGGGTTGTATCGGTCATTTTAAATACAGCAATTTATTTTTTAGAATTTATAGTATGTTTAGTTCAGGCATATGTTTTCTCATTACTATCTGCAGTGTTTATTGGTATGGCAATTCATGCTGAACATTAAAATTTAAAATAATATTAATAAAGGAGTAAGGAAATGAGTAAAAGAAAAATGTTATTAATGGTTTGTTGTTTTATGGTATCATCAGCATATGGAGCAGATAATACATATAAAGGTTTAGCTGCAATTGGAGCTGCTTTTGCAGTTATAGGTGCAGGTATTGGTATTGGTAATATATTTTCATCTGCAGCAGAGGCAATTGCTAGGCAACCTGAAGCTACGAATGAAATAAAAGGGACAGTTAATCTCCCGCTATTCCTTCTTGAAGGTGTTGCAATTATTGCATTAGTTGTTTGTATTTTAGCTGTAGTAGCATAGTTAATAACAAAAAATATAACAAAAAGGTTATTATGAATATATTAATAGTACTGCTATTAGTTAGCCATTTGTTTGCTGGTGGAAGTGGAGGAGGATGGATTGAAAGTTGGCTAATGCCTGATCCGGGACTTTTCTTATGGACATTAGTTACTTTTTTCATTGTTTTAATAATACTAAAAAGTTTTGCTTGGGGGCCTTTAATGGAGGCATTAGATTCTAGAGAAAAAAGGATTCAAGATGCCCTCTCATCAGCAGATAAGGCGAAAGAAGAAGCAGAAAAAGTATCTAATGAGTATGATGAAATGATTAAAAAAGCACAAGTGGAAGCTCAAGAAATTTTAGCTAAGGGCAAAGAGGCTGGAGAAAGTCTTAAGAATGAAATTCAACGCAAAGCTCAAGAGCAGGCTGATGAATTATTGGAAAAATCTAATAAGCAAATTGAATCTGCAAAAGCAAAAGCTATCGATGAGATAAAAACTCTTTCAGTAGATTTAGCAATACAAGCAGCATCTAAAGTTGTTAATAAAAATTTAGATGATTCAGCTAATCGTGATCTAGCAAAATCTACTATTAATGAGGCAAATTAATTGAAAGATTTAGGTAAAATTAAAAAATATTCAAATGTACTTATTAAAGTATCAGGTACAGATGGTATGGGTGATACTGTAAATAGTCTAGTATCATTTAAAAATAATTTAAAGGAATTCCCTCAATTAAGGTATCTATTGTTATCTAAAAGGGTACCTATAAATAATAAATTAAAGGCCGTAAAAAATATTTTCAGCAAATATTATAATTCTGTTTCAATGGAATTTATATCTTTAATTATTGAAAATAATGATTTATTAATTTATAATGATATAATTGATAGAATTTTAGGATTGTTATCATCAAGCAGTGAGGCTAAATCAATTCATATAATTTCTCATCAACAATATTCGAAAAATGATCAGTTGGAAATTTTATCTAATCTACAAAATAAATTTAATATTAGCGATTCATCTAAACCTATTTTTGATGTTGACCCAAAAATTTTAGGAGGAATTAAAATTAGGATTGGCAATAAAATTATTGATGGATCCATATCAACAAAACTTAAAAAAATAAAACAATCTTTATTAGGTATTTAAAGGGGTATATATGGAAGATATAAAAACTCAAGATATAGCATCATTATTAAAACAAGAACTAAATGATTTAAATATTGATTTAGATATAGCTGAGGTAGGAGAGGTTATTTATGTTGGCGATGGTGTATCTAGAATTCAAGGTTTAGAAAATGTTTTATCTTCAGAGCTACTAGAATTTCCAAATAATGTTTTTGGAATGGCGATGAATTTAGAAGAAAATATGGTTGGTGCAGTATTATTTGGTGATAGTAAGCTTGTAAAAGAAGGTGATTTAGTTAAGCGTACTGGTAAAGTTGTACAGATTGGAGTTGGTAAAGAATTTTTAGGTAGAGTTGTAAACCCTTTAGGTCAACCAGTAGATGGTAAGGGGCCAATTAATTCAAAGGAGTTTTTACCTGTTGAAAGAAAAGCAACAGGAGTTTTATCAAGATACCCTGTTAAAGAGCCATTACAGACTGGTTTAAAAGCTGTTGATGCCATGGTTCCAATTGGTCGTGGGCAAAGAGAATTAATTATTGGAGATAGGCAGACAGGTAAAACTGCTGTTGCTATTGATACAATTATTAATCAAAAAGAAACACATAGTACTGATAAGCCGGTACATTGTATTTATGTTGCTATTGGCCAGAAAGAATCTACTGTTGCTAAAGTAGTGGCAGAGTTAGAAAATGCAGGAGCAATGGAGTATACCACTGTTGTTACTGCAAGTGCGATGGAACCTGCACCCCTTCTCTTCTTAGCACCATATACTGGCGCAACATTAGGTGAATATTATAGGGATAATGGCATGCATGCATTAGTAGTATATGATGACTTATCTAAACATGCATCTGCATATAGACAGATGTCATTACTATTGAGGCGTCCACCGGGTAGAGAAGCTTATCCAGGTGATGTATTTTATTTGCATAGTAGATTATTAGAAAGGTCTGCGAAATTGAATGAAAAACTAGGTTCTGGCTCATTAACGGCTTTACCTATTATTGAAACACAAGAAGGAGATGTATCTGCATATATTCCGACCAATGTAATTTCAATTACTGATGGTCAGATATATTTAGAATCGAATTTATTTAACTCTGGGCAGAGGCCAGCGGTAGATGTAGGTTTATCAGTTTCTAGAGTTGGAGGATCGGCACAAATTAAAGCAATGAAAAAAGTTGCGGGTACGCTCAAACTAGATTTAGCTCAATTTAGAGAACTTGAAGCATTTGCTAAATTTGGTTCAGATTTAGATAAGGATACTCAAAAACAGTTAAATCGTGGATCAGCTTTAATGGAGCTACTTAAGCAAAAACAATACTCTCCTGTTTCAACTGAAAAGCAAATTGCTTTGATATATGCAGGAACAAGAGGATATCTTGATGATCTTGATAAAGGTAGATTAATTGAATTTGAAGAAAAATTTTATGATTTTTTAGATGCTTCATGCTCTGATTTATTAACAACTATTAAGACATCTGGTGAACTTGATGATAAAACAGAAGAAACTTTAAAAACTAAAATTAGTGATTTTGTAAAAGGATTTTAACATTTGGCTAGTTTAAAAGATCTTAGAAATAAAATAAAATCAATTAAAAGTATTCAGCAAGTAACAAATGCTATGAAGATGGTTGCTGCCGCAAAGCTTAGAAAGTCTCAAGAAGATATGGAGAAAGCTAGACCATATACTTATGCTATTGAGGATATGATTAATCATTTAATGCCAGATATAGATAGATCTGTTCTTAAAATACTTGAAAAAAGAGAAGTTAAGAAAAAACTATTTTTAGTAGTTTCTGCAGATAGGGGTATGGCCGGCGCATTCAACTCTAATATTATAAAGAAAACTGAACAACAAGTTTTAGAATTTGGCTCTTCTAATTCATCTTTAATTTGTATAGGTAAAAAAGCTCATGATTATTTCAAGAGAAGAGATTATGAAATAGTTGATAGTTATAGAGATTTTTGGAATACGCTTGATATTAGTAATGCATTAAAAATTGGTGAACTTATCATTTCTAAATATTTAAATAAAGAAATTGATGCGGTAGAAGTTATATATAATGAATTTATTAGTGTGGCATCACAAAAAATAATTTGTAAATCTTTTTTACCAATAACTTATGAGGTAGATGATAAAGAATCGTGTGATTTACTTTATGAACCTAGCAAAGAAGAGGTAGTAAAAACTTTAATTCCTAAGCATTTAAATGTTCAATTATGGCAATTTCTATTAGAATCTAATGCCTCTGAGCAAGCAGCAAGAATGGTCGCTATGGAAAATGCAACTGAGAATGCGGGGGAGATGATATCAGATTTAAGTATAGAATATAATAAAGCACGACAAGCAGCGATAACTACTGAAATTATTGAAATAGTTAGTGGTGCTAATGCTTTAGAAGGATAATAAAGGAGATATATGAGTAAACAAGGAAAAATTTCATCTATTATGGGGGCTGTTGTTGATATAGAATTCAATGATGGTAAATTACCTGAAATATATAATGCAGTTGAGATTGATAGGGGCGATGAAGAGAAGCTGGTTGTAGAAGTTGCTCAGCATTTAGGAGATTCAATGGTCCGGGCCGTAGCAATGGATTCGACTGATGGACTACAAAGGGGAACCTTAGCCACAGATACGGGTGCACCAATATCTGTGCCAGTAGGAGATGGGGTCCTAGGTAGAATGTTTGATCTTCTAGGTAATACTATTGATGAAAAAGACCCAGTTAAGACAGATGTGAAATTACCTATACATAGATCTGCACCTAAATTTGATGAGTTAACTACTAGTTCAGAAATACTTGAAACGGGTATTAAGGTTATTGATTTAATGGAACCTTATACGAAAGGTGGTAAAACAGGATTATTTGGAGGTGCAGGTGTAGGGAAAACAGTTCTTATTCAAGAGTTAATTAGAAATATTGCAACAGAACATGGAGGCTATTCAATTTTTGCAGGTGTTGGAGAGAGGACTAGAGAAGGAAATGACTTATATGGTGAGATGATAGAATCTGGAGTTATAGATAAAACTGCAATGGTATTTGGTCAGATGAATGAGCCACCAGGAGCTAGATTAAGAGTAGCTCTTAGTGCACTTACAATGGCTGAATACTTTAGAGATGAACAAGGTAAAGATGTTTTATTATTTGTTGATAATATTTTCAGATTTACACAAGCAGGCTCTGAGGTTTCTGCTTTACTTGGAAGAATGCCATCAGCCGCTGGATATCAGCCAACACTTGGAACAGAAATGGGAGAGCTTCAAGAAAGAATTACATCGACTAAAAAAGGATCGGTAACATCAGTGCAGGCAGTATATGTTCCAGCAGACGATTTAACCGACCCTGCTCCTGCAAACACTTTTGCACATTTAGATGCCACTACTGTTTTAGATAGAAAAATTTCTGAACTTGGAATTTATCCTGCTATTGATCCTCTACAATCTACTTCTAGAATTTTAGATCCTAGAGTAATTGGAGATAGACATTATGGTGTTGCAAGGCAAGTTCAGCAAATTTTACAGAAATATAAAGATTTACAAGATATCATAAATATTTTAGGTATGGATGAATTATCTGATGATGATAAAATGGTGGTTGGTAGAGCAAGAAAACTTCAAAAATTCATGTCTCAACCATTTTTTGTTGCAGAACAATTTACGGGTACAGAAGGAAAGTATGTTTCTCTTGAAGATACTATATCTAGCTTCGAGGCTATTGTAAGCGGCGAGATGGATGAGTATCCTGAAAACTCTTTTTCATATGTAGGCTCTATTAATGAAGTTGTCGATAAAGCAAAGAAAAAATGAACAATAAAATTGAAGTAAATATTATTACTCCTACAACTACATTTGAATATGCTGATGTAGACTATTTAAGAGCACCATCTACAGAAGGTTTATTTGGGGTTCTTCCTGGTCATATTTCATCAATCATTGCTTTGGATGTTGGAGAAGTAAAAATTAAAACTGATGATAAATCGCTTTACTTTGCAACAAGTGGTGGTTTTGCCGATATAAATAATAATAAAGTAATTTTAGTTTTAGAGACTGCAGAAGAGTCATCTCAAATCGACCTTAATAGAGCAGAAAATTCTTTAAATAGATCTCAAAAATATTTAGAGGATGGTTCTACGGATATAAATAGGGCTTTTGATTCTATAAAGCGAGCTAAAAATAGAATATTAATAGCTAAAAGAAATTAGTTTAACAAAGTTATTTTCTTAGATGCAACTGTTATGGTAATTGGTGTCATTGCCTTCATATCTCCATCAATATTTAATTCCTCATTAATTTCTGGATATAATGTAAATGATTTAGCTTGTACATACTTTACAAGTTCACTTTTAATATGATTACCACTAAATAATTTTGGAAACATTTGAAGTAATTTAATTCTAGAAAAATTATTTTTAATAATAATTAAATCCATTTTACCATCTTTAAGACATGCTTTAGGAGCCATCTTCATACCTTTTCCAACATGTATAGTATTACATACCATAATAAATGCAAAATTAGAATTATATGATTTTCCATCGATTTCTATAGTTGCTTTTCTTGGTTGATATTTAAATATTTGTATTATACTCGATACATTATATCGAGCAGGTCCAATCCATCTAAGATTTTCAGCTTGATAACCTATATCATTAACCATTCCCCATCCAATCATATTAGTTGAAAATAATTTTTCTTTTGGAGTATTAATTTCTAATAAGTCTATTTTTTGAGTCTGCTCATTTAATATTTTTTTTAATGTATCTTTGATATTTAATTGTTTAAAATCATGTAGAAGTGAATTTCCACTACCTGTAGGAAGAAGCCCTACGGGAAGATTTTTATTATCTTTTCTAGCCAACATTCCATTAATTACTTCATGCATTGTTCCATCGCCACCTAAAACTATAATTCGATTTATATCATTTAAATTACAAGTATTAAGTTTATTTTGAGCATGTAGTGTATCCTTAGTTATAAAAGATTCATAATTTATATTTCTTTCTTTTAGATATGGAATTAATAGGCTATTTAAAGTACTAATAGATTTATGCTTTCCACTAGCTGGGTTAGTTATTATTAAGTATTTCATGACTCTATATTATCTAATAATAATGATATGCTACCATGCTTTAATTTAATTTCAATTTTTAAAGGGAGTCTTCTATAATCATCTGTTAGCCATATTTTCATATCACCTTTATTTTCCAGAGCAGATTTACCATCTATTGATTTTGGACTTAATATTATTGTCTCATAAATTCCATATGGAGTTTTAATATTTTCTTTTCCAATCACTGATATATCAATATCCTTTAATTTACCTGAGCTATATATATTATAATTATATGTCTCACTATTTTGAAGTAATTTATTTCTTAAAGAGAAGATAATAGATAATGGAGAATATACTTTATTCGAAATTGGTTGTGATTCATTATCTATTATAATCTCCATTGATTTAACATTAACTTTTGCATGGTGATTTTTTTTGTATTTACCTTCTTTAATATTATTAATTACTTCTATAAGTGAAAAATCATCATAATTCATATTTATATTAATTTCATCTCTAATTTTATAAAAGAAATCAATAAATCTATT
>CEVN01054098.1_pt1 | contig 36004 bp, 30 predicted proteins | sample 427041 | NCBI WGS metagenome assembly CEVN01 (sample SAMEA2623463, study PRJEB7988) | marine metagenome | biome: marine biome (ENVO:00000447); feature: surface water layer (ENVO:00002042); material: "saline water (ENVO:00002010), including plankton (ENVO:xxxxxxxx)" | depth 5 m
GTTGCTACAAGAACATGAGGCCATGCACTAGGTCCTGAGACGAAGTCGCCACAAGTACCTATTGATGAAGCACTTACATTGGTTGAGAAAAATACCATAGCAAAAGCCATTAAGTAACCCAAGATTTTCCTAGGATTTGGTTTTGTTTTTGTTGTTTTCATAATACAAGTTTTAATTAAAAATTAGTTAATTATATGTAAAAAGCCACCATGCTTGTGCATAATGGCTTAGTTACCAAAGATAAAATAAAAAAAAATCCCACACTAAAAGAGTGTGAAATAGCAACAGGAATAACCTGAAAACAGTAGTCTTTTTTCATAAAAATAGTTTATTGCCGTAAACTTGGCTATAAAATTAGTAAAAAAAATGATATGAGTCATCTTTTTTTTAAAAAAATGAATGCTGTCTGCTTTTTGAGATAAAAAATTTGCTATAAACTAAAATATTATTACAAGAAATAAAGCTGATTTAATATCAAAATATTTTTTTTATTTAATTTTGAATTTGAATTTGCTTCTTTTTCTTGCTAAATTAATGATATATATTATTTTACTTTAAATATGTTTAAGTTTCTATTCTTTACTTTATTTTTTAAAAAAATAATACTTATAATATTATCAATTTTTATACTGGCAAATACAAATGCTGAAGTTTACTATATTAGTAGCTCACAGGGAGATGATATAAATAATGGGTTAAGTATTCAATCTCCATTTAAATCAATTGAAAAGCTAAACTCCATGCAGTTCAATGCTGGAGATTCTATTTATTTTAAGGCCGGTGATTATTGGGAGGGTATGTTGTGGATAAATGGGTCAGGTTCATTCACACAGCCAATTGTTATTGATGTATATGGTGGAAATAATAGACCTGTTATTAATGGATTTGGTTATCAAGCGTCAATTTTAATTTTTAATGATCAACACATTCACATCAATGGATTGGAACTGTATAATTCGTTTTCTCATCTTGATTCCGCAGCAGTATCAACAATTTCAGCCCAAACACCCAACATGTTTTCGAACGGTGTTAACAACGCATGGCCTAATGTGTTTACGGCTTGTGAAATAGGAGACGGAAACAATGGAGCTATACAAACATTTATGATAAATGTTACAAACCTACCGCCACAGGGTGCAAGTTACAGGATTGCAAGAACTGTAGCTAACCAAAATTGGTATTTTTCTCCTGCACAGGCCTTATCATTAGGCCTAAATTCAATTACCGTAAATGCAGTCAATTTTGATAGAACTGTGAAATTTCAATTTTCAAGTGGAGCTGTAGAATTTGATGTAATTTCGCTAAATAGCGAAACTATATATGGTGGTTTAGTAAAAAAACTACCTGGATTTGGCGGGGAGGAAAACTCTTGGGGTTCTGGTAAAAATGTTCGCTTCGGTATCAAAATCGTTGCTTCAACGCAAGATTTAGAAAACTTTCACTTTAATAATCTTTATATTCACGATATTTATCCAACTACAGATATATCTAGTAATATTCATAAGGGTTATGGAATTAAGTTAGAAAGCCAGTCTGACACTCTTTCTGGCCTACTCAATACCATCTCTAATGTAAAGGTTATCAATTCAACAATATCTGAGACTGGACATTATGGTTTTTGGATTAAATCTTTAGGACTTAATGGCATAGATTCTGTAAAGAACAAACAAATTCTAGTTGATAATTGTGTATTTGAACATACAGGTGGTTCGGGTTTTGTGCCCAACAAGAGCGAAAATGTACTTGTCCAAAACTGTATTTTTAACCATACAGGTTCATCTATTGATAATAGAATGTGGAAAAGAGGCAGTGGCATGTGGCCTTTTGATTGTAAAAATGTAGTTGCACAACATAATAAATTCATGAATGCACATGGACCCATGGATTCTTATGGCTCGCATATTGATTATGGAAATGAAAATGTAGTTTTTCAGTATAACTATAGCTTTAATAATGAAGGAGGCTTTGCGGAAGTTTTAGGAGATAATATAAACTGTGGATACCGCTACAATATTAGTGTAAATGATGGTTATCGTGAAGATCCAAATGGAACACCTTGGGCCGCAAAAGGTAAAATATTTTGGGTTTCTAATTTTTGTGGTCAAAATCCAATAAGATGCCCAAGTACTGGTACTTTCATTTATAATAATACAGTTTTTATAAATGACACATTAAACCCGGAGATCTATTTTTGGCCGGATGTCGGGGATGTACATGTATATAACAACCTAATAGTAGTTGGGAAAAACGGTGAGATGATTCCTACATTAATTGAGAATAATCTTAATGATCTTTATATCAGTCACAATCTTTTTTATGATTCATCTCGAGTTAATCTTGATAGTGACTTAAAGAATAATGCACTTTATGAAGATCCTTTGTTTCTTAACTCTGTAAATCTAGGAGAAAATGATCCACAAGCATATCAAATTCAAAATAATAGTCCTGCTATTGGAAGTGGTTTTTTGATTAATGGTAGCACCGACACAACTAATTACTTAGAACACAATGGTGGTTTAGACTATTTTGGAAATAGTGTTTCGCATCATCTTCCCTCAAACATTGGTGCTTTCAATGGCTCTGGACAAATGGACATTCTGGCTATAAAATTAGACGACATAAAAATTTTCCCAAGTGTAACTAATGATTTTGTAAATATATCCATACAAGACTATAAAGGCTCTATTCAAACAAAAATTTATGCAGTAAACGGAGATCTAATGGGTATTCAGATTGGAAATAAACTTTCATTTAAAAAATTTAGCTCTGGAATTTATTTCTGTGTAGTTTCCTATGGAAGCAAAAACAAAAATCTAAAAGTAGTAAAGCTATAATTTTTTAATCACATATCGATTTGAATTATAATACTAATGTTTAGTAACACGTATTTTTCTAGTACCTGCAGGAGTTATAATTTTGACGAAATAAGTACCAGCAACATAACTCGAGAGATTAATGCGTTCTTGATCAAACATAACTGACTGACACAACACTTTTCCTTGAACATCTAAAACAACAATATCTACCACATCAATACCTTCTAATGACAGCGTAAGATCATTTTTTGTAGGGTTAGGAAAGAGCTGAATTCCATAATACGAATCCAAAATATCTATAGCGGTTTCAATAGTAATTGTAAAGCAATCTGAAAGTAATGAACAATTATTCAATGTTACTTCTACTGCGTAATAACCTGGATTTTGTGTAGTAAATGTTGGATTTATCTCTCCAGCAATTGGAGCAAAGTTATCGTTGCAATCAACCCATTGGTACATTGTTCCAGCTGCAAACGATTGAACTTGAAGAGTTGAATCATCTACTACAACTACTGCCGTATTTATATTAGTGATGGTTAAATCCAGAGTAACCAAACTATCACAACCAGCGCCATTAATTAATGTATGTGTTGCCGTATTATTGGATGAAAAGTATGTATTTCCATCAATCCATGCAAAGCTATCGCATGCAGCAACTATATCCGTGACAAATGATGATGAATTAATCGTTAAATCAAGATTAGCTAGACTGTCACAACCATCAGCATTAGTACCTGTCCAAGTATAAGTTCCTGATGAAGTATATGTGTTACCGTTCCAGTCATAACTATCACATGCTGAAATATTAGTATTAGATGAGGAAGTATTATTAATTATTAGATTTAATGTTGCTGTACTATCGCAACCAACAGTATTTGTGCCTACCCAAGTATATGTGCCTGATAAAAGATATGTGTAACCATTCCAGCTAAAACTATCACAAGCTGAGATAGTAGTAGAAGATGAGGATGTATTGTTAATGATTAAAATCAAAGAATCAATGCAAGATCCATTATTATATATATATGTACCAGAATTAAAATAAGTGTTTCCGTTCCAAGTATAAAATTCACAGGAACTAATATTAGATAAAGTACTGTTTCCAGTTAGAGTAAGGACTAAACTAGCTACACTGTCACAACCATCAGCATTAGTACCTATCCACGTATATGAACCTGATGAAGTATATATACTACCGTTCCAGTCATAACTATCACAAGCTGTGACATTAGTGGAAGATGTAGAAGAATTATTAATTATAAGATCTAATGTTACTACACTATCACAACCTACTACATTAGTGTACACATTAGTATATATTCCACTTACTGTATAAACAGTTCCAGACCAAGTATAGCTATCACAAGCCGTATCTGAAATAGATACCGTGGTTAAATTATTAATTGTAAGATCTAATGTTACTACACTATCACAACCTACTGCATTAGTATATACATGAGTATATATTCCACTTACAGTATAAACAATTCCAGACCAAGTATAGCTATCACAAGCCGTATCAGAAATAGATGCTGTGGTTGAATTATTAATTGTAAGATCTAATGTTACTACACTATCACAACCTGCTGAATTCATTAATGTATATGTTGCTGTGTTATTAGATGAAGTGTAAGTATTTCCATCAATCCATGTATAACTATCACATCCCTCAACTACATCAGAAGTATATGAAATAGTACTACAAACACAATTTGAGGCTACTCCATTCAAGCTTAAAGCATCAAATTCTACAGCTCCACTTGAAAATTGAAATTTAACTGCTCTATCAAAACTAACTGCAGCTACTGTGATAGTATTTGAACCAAGTGTCAATGCTATTGGATTTCCAAAGAAAGCATTTCCATTAGCTACTGTTTTATAAACTCTAAAGTTTGCCCCTCCAGCTGGTAAAGAAGTTACATTAAGAGTGAAGGTTTGTGATCCTTGACTAACTACTCCAGAATCAACTGTTGTAGCTACAAGAACATATGGCCAAGCACTAGGACCCACAACAAAATCGCTACAAGTACTTATTTGTACTGAAGTTTGAGTAAAAACATTAAAAGAACTAACTGAAAATATAGTTAATAATAAAAATATTTTAATTTTTTGTAATTGTAGTTTTGAAAAAGAACAATTAATAGTAGATATTAAATTCATACAGGATAGGCTAAATAGTAATATTAGATTTTTTTCATAATTTGTAGTATTTCAATATTTGAAGTTGCACATAAAAAATTATAAAAATTATTTTTTGATATTGTTGGACTCTTTATAAACTTTAGGTTCATTATAAACTCTACGAATAACGGTATCTGTCATTCTTTTCATTTGCTCAATTGAGCCATCATCTTTGTATTCTTTTCTAAGTTTTTGGAGCTCGTTTTGGAGGCTTGCAATCAATTCTGGAGACGCCTCAGAATAGATATTATTTATTTCATTAGGGTCAGTTTTTAAATCGTATAACTCCCACTCATCCATTGAGTAGTAGAAATGCATGAGCTTATACCGGTCTGTTCTTACACCATAATGTGGTTGCACTTTATGCCATATTGGCCATTCATAATAATGATAATAAACAGATTTTCTTTGATTCTTTTCATCCCCTTCAAATGCACCTTTAAAGCTTTTACCCTGCATCTCCGATGGAATTTCTAGACCAGCCATATCAAGAAGTGTTGGTGCAAAATCAACATTCATTACCATAGCATCTGAAGTAGTTCCAGCTTTAATAGTTCTTGGATTTTTAATCACAAAAGGCATCTTGAAAGATTCTTCATACATCCATCTTTTGTCAAACCATCCGTGTTCTCCAAGATAAAATCCTTGGTCAGAGGTGTAAACTACAATAGTGTTTTCGCTCAACCCATTTTCTTCTAAATAATCTAAAACACTTCCAACTGCTCGATCAATACCAGCAACAGTTCTCAAATAGTCTTTGATATAAGTTTGGAATTTCCAATATTTAAGAGCATCCCCTTTTAATGTATCATTTGGTGACCAATATTGACCCTTATCTCCATAAGCAAGCCAACGTAATGAATCTCTTCTCTTTCCTGTTAATTCTGCTGGCGGTATTTGTTTCATATCTCTTCTATTGAGGTGGGTACCAATTTCCATCATATTTTCACTTGCTGCAAGTCGTCCCTCATAATCATCGTTAAAAGTCTCAGGTATAGGGAAATCAAAATCACTGAACAACTCATGATACATAGAGTCTGGTCTCCAATCTCTATGCGGTGCTTTAAATTGATACAATAACATAAAAGGCTTTGTGGTATCTCGTTTTGCTAACCATTCCAAACAATCATTTTCAATTGCTTTTGTGACATGAAGTTTATTTTCTACCACAGTGTCTACTCCATTAATACAAAATTGTGGATTATAGTAAGTTCCTTGTCCACCCCAATTGATTAAAACTTTTGAATAGTCAAAACCTGTTGGTGTCGTTCCTAAGTGCCATTTTCCAATTACTGCAGTTTGGTACCCATTCTTTTGAAAAACTTTTGGAAATGTAAGCTGATCTCCATTAAAATCTCCTCCATCAACATTTTTATAAAATCCATTGATGTGTGAAAATTTACCAGTTAATATTGAAGCCCTGCTTGGCCCACAAATAGAATTTGTGCAGAATACGGCATCCATTCTTGCACCTTCATTGGCAATACGATCTATGTTTGGAGTTGGTGCAAGTTCGCTAACTTGTGATCCATAAGCACTAACAGCTTGATAGGCATGATCATCAGCCATAATATAAAGAATATTAAGTGGCTTATTATCTTGTTGTTTTTCATTTGGTGAATTACATGCAAAAAACGAAAGAAAAAAAAGAGCAGAAACTGTGAAAAAACTGTAAGACTTCATAATATTATTTTTTTTTGGTAATTACTTTGCAAGACTACAATCTAAAAGCAAAAAATAATTACTTTTAGACCTCAGTCTTTACATTTAGTATTTTAAAGTACAAATATAATTAATTGAATTAAGTTGTGAAATATTAAAAACATTAAAATTGAAGGCATATATCTTTTCACTATTTTTGCTTGTATCTGGATATTGTATCGGACAGGAATCGCCAAATTTTATATGGCTTGTGTGCGAGGACCAATCCTTATTTTTTTCTATGTATGGAGATTCAAGTGCAAATACCCCAAATATTAATCAGCTAGCTAAAGATGGAATTGTATATCAAAATTGTCACACCCCTTCACCAGTTTGTGCACCAAGTCGAAGTAGTCTAATAACTGGTATGTATCCAACAACACTTGGTACTCAGCACATGAGAGCCTATAAACAGTCAGTAGAAAAAAATTCAATTAATTCGCATAATTCATTACCATATTATAGCGCTAAACCAATAAAGCCAATTCGTTTCTTTACTGAAGACCTGAGAAATAACGGATATTATTGTACTAATAACTCCAAAGAGGATTACAATATGATAACTTCACCATTAGCCTGGGACGAAAGCAGTCAAGCAGCACATTGGAAAAATAGGCAAAAGGGGCAGCCTTTTTTTTCTGTCTTTAATTTTAATGTAACACATGAGTCTAGTATTTGGAAAAACAAGAATACATATTCTAAAGAAGAATTAAAAAATGTCAAAATTCCAAATATTTTTCCTAATGAAGATGCAATCAGAAGTGATTTGTTAACTAATTATAAAAATATTGAAAAACTAGATAAACAAATTGGCGTAATTATTGACCAGCTTAAAGCCGACGGACTATATGAAAATACTATTATTTTTTTCTTTAGTGATCACGGAGGCCCTTTTCCCCGATATAAACGATCAATTTATGAAACAGGTCTTCGTGTTCCAATGGTTGTTAAATGGATTAATGATACTTGTAGAGGCAACGCTAATCAGCTTGTTAGCTTTGTTGACTTTGCACCGACTATACTTGAAGCCGCAAATATCAAAAGAGAATTACCATTTGAAGGCATTTCTTTTTTAAAAAAGGATCAGAGAAAGTATATTTATGCGGCTACAGATCGATTTGATGAAGAAACAGATATACGCAGAAGCATTCGAGGAAGCAATTTCAAACTAATTTATAATGCTGACACAACAACTTCCATCTATAAGCAAGTAAGCTACCGTCAACAAATGAAAACAATGCAAATGTTAGATTCTCTTCAACAAAATCAGAAGCAAAACACCTATTTTTCGAACTGGTTTTCTAGTAAAAAAAATCATTTTGAGTTGTATAAAGTTTCTGAAGATTACTATGAAGTTAACAATCTAATAAATAATCCTAAGTACGAAAAGGTTTATGATACATTAAAGCATCATTTATTTATATGGATGAAGGAGTCTGATTTTGGCAATATGAGCGAATCAGATATGTTAAATTTCATGTTTTCCAACTCTATGACTATACCAAAATTGAATATGCCAAAACTTACTATAAATGATTTTGGCTATCTTATCGAATCAAATAATATATATACCTCTGTAGGATGGCGAAATAAGAATGAAACAGTTTGGAATATTTATCAGAAAAATGAGTTGATTCATCCAAAGGATGATTTTGAAGTTGTACTTTTTCGACCTGGATATGAAGTTCTGGTTAAAACCTTTAAAAAATAAATTACCCTCTATTATTTATTCAACAAGAAAAGGAATATTGGCTACAGAACTTTGTCCTTTTTCATTTTTAACATAAGCAAATATGCGATATGCTCCTTTTTTCTTAGGACTTATAAAGGTAAGTTCATTATTACTTTGCTTGATCACTTCAAGCTTTATTGGTTCAGGGGATTTTTGAATGTCACCACCAATTTTATTACTAAAAGCTTCTGGATACAATACATATTCAACTATTACTTTATTGTTATAGTTAAGATATTCAATTTTCAAAGTCACTTGTGAAGAAGAAGCTATAATATGGTCTTTTCTCCATCCTATATTTTCCAATGATATATCTCTTATGGAAGGAGCACGCGATTTTGGCCATTCCCCCTTCCAGCAAAACTGCATCACATCAACAGCTTCTGTTGGCTTCCCATTACTAAGAAACATTCCATGCCAGGTAGCTGTTGATTCTTGTTTTTGACCCCAAAGAAAACAATAGCTTCCTAGACAATATTTTTTATCTTTTTCAATCAACTCTTTATATCTTCGCAGTCGCTGATCTGCTTTTAAACCGTTTGGCGGTTCTATTTTGGCTTTCCATGATGTTTTTCTAGCTTCAAAAGGGCCATTTACGCCCCACTCAGAGACGATATAGGGTTTATCCCAATTAAACTTTCTGAGATTAGCACCAGCATTCTCAATTGAACCGTAAACATTTAGCCCCAATATATCAATACTTGGACAATATTTTTTTATATAATAAGCTTTTGATGGATCAATACCAGCAGTTACGGTCATTGTTGGATGATTTGGATCCACCTCCTTAATAAATTTTGCGATAATCTCTATAGTTTCCCAGACTTTAAAATTACTATATTTAAGATCAACTTCATTACCAATTCCCCAAACTAACAAAGCGGGATGATCCTTATATTTTAAGACTTCATTTTTGAGAAATTCAATTTGACCTTTAACTGCATATTCGTTATTGTAATTCATACCACTTCTTTCAGGTCTTACATGTAAGCCGAGTGTAACAGTAAGACCATGTTGATGTGCAGAATCTAAAAGCGCCTTATTATTTGTGCTCCAAACCCGAATTGAGTTAGCACCAGACTTGACCAATAGATCAAAATGAGCTTTAGCACCTGCTCCTTTTATGTAATAAGGCACACCATTTCTTTGTAATTCAAAATTACCCAAAGCATTTGTAGTTACCTCAACTTTACTCACCTGTGAATGAGCAGTAAGAGCTAATGCCATGGTAAATAGCATACTAAAAAGTAAATTTATATTCCTTTCCATTCAATTGGTTTTTTTGGATTTCCACGAAATTCAATAATCTGAAAGTCGCCTATTTCAAATTGAGTCCCTTCAAGTATTTTAAATCTTATTTCCTTTAGATCATTCCATCTAAATTCACTATGTCCAATTAATGATTTTAAAGGGACATAAGCTTCATATATTCCTTTTTCTTTGATAATAAAATTGCTTTCATTTAATGTTTTTTGTAACCTTCTTCTTTCTCCAGTGTAGGAGAATAGGAGTACTTGAAGCTTTGGTAATTCATTTGCTTTTATATTAAATTTAATAGCTGATGTGCTATAAATAGATGATATATCGACATGCATCCATTGGTATGGGGAAAAGCCAAATATCTTCCAATTATCTTCTTTTGATTCATCTATCTCAACAACTACACTCTCATTTTCAAACGAGTCGCCAAATTGAAGACTTGATGAATATTTTGTATTAATGCCCCACCAATATTCATTTCCAACTCCAATTTGTATAGGGTGTGAATTAAATACTTTGGTAAATTCATTACTTGTAATCTTATAGTTATGCTCGTGGGGCACAATTACAATATTGTCTATATGTAGATGTCCACTTCTTTGAAATTCAAGACGAAGCTCTTTGATATTGCTCATGTTAACACCGCGTTTTTCATAGTTAAATGCCTGTAGAGGAATGTGTATTTTTCTCCATTGAGTGTCAATTTTTCCTCCCTCAATATCTAAATAATTTATATTTGTTCTGCATTGATTGCCTCCGTAATCCTCAAGGATAAAAAACATAGGTATATTTGAAAGCTCACTAGAATTAATACGCACCCAAAGCTCTATTGCTGCAGACTTAATAATTGGCACAAGGTTTTTACCTTTATAATTACCCCATTTAAAACCCAATCCTATATAATTACATTTAGATGCATCCCACTTTATATAAAGATGGTCTTTTCCAACATAACTATTGCTAGTTTCAAAAGATACTTGCTTACAAGCATTATTTTTTACTCCCCACAATCCATTCTCCGTAGAATTCGTAAAAATTATTTTGTGAGGAAATTGTTCAAATGCTGAAACAGATTTTGAAGGTTCATAAATACTAACCTCACGCATATAACTACATGAAAGGGTGCAAAAGATAAGAATTGATACTGCTATTTGTATAGTAAACTTCATTATTGTTCTAATAAGCTAGAATTTTTAGTAAAAATAATATGATCTATATCTGTTCTAACATCTTTTCCAAAATTTTCGGGGCACACTGGATTACCAGATGAGGAAGGACACGCTTGACAGGTAATTCGAATTGCTCTAATATCGTTTGGGTTCATGTTAAAATTAATATTTTGATTGTTTGGTGATACGGCTTCAAAATCTGAATACCTGAATGATTTTAACTGCCACCCTTCCCAATCTACAGGGACCTTCATTTTATAAACCTCCATTGTTGCTTCAAAAAGATCTGAAGCATTATTGTTAGGATTATCATTAAAAGGAGTGTCTATTTCCTCTGAAATTAAAATATTTATAAATTGACCCGTATGTAAGTCTTGAAGATCAGATAGTATTCCTATGTTAATATATAAATCATCTGAGGCTTGGCTAACATTAGTAATATCTATCGGAAGGTCAATACTTCCTAAAGCCCAGTCCCAGTTAACTCTACCACCCATCCTGAAATAACTACTTCCAAGTAATGCATTATCATTTGCTACAGAAAAAGTCATCCCCCCACCATCAGGAGTATAATAAACAAGACCATTAGTAGGAAGACCATCTTCAAAGTTCTCGACCCATATACCATTTTCATAAGTTTTTGGTGCAACAATACTGATACTGTCTCTTAGTGTATCACTTTCATTTTCAAAAGTCAATTCAATAGCACAAACTTCTTGTGAGAAAAAAGGAACCTGAGATGGTCCACCATTCCAAAAAATCATATTAGAATCGATCATATTAGAAAATCCTGTAATTTCTTTGCTAGCGCCAGTGCTTAGCCCCATAATAGTGATTTTCCATTCAACAGGTTTATTGAACACACAATGAAAACCAACTTGTTCGTTGCTAGAAAAACTAGGATTTTTATTTGTAAGTTTAAGTGAATCGATTAATTCAAATTCACCATAAATATTTGAAATTGATGGCCCTTCAAATTCTATTTTCGTACAACTATATAGAAAGCATATCAAAGGTAGAAAAAGAATAAGTTTTGTTTTTATTTTCATAACTTAACGGATAAAATTAATATTAGTCTATTATATTTATAATCTGAATAGGATTGATCAGTAAAATTCAAGCCCCACCAGCTATAATTAAGATTAGCGTATACATTTTTTCTAAATTTATAAAGCATACCAAAAGATAGTATATGGTCTTTTTGGTCTATCTGTGTTGATGTGTAATAAGTAATTTTTCCATAGTTATCGCGCTGGGTTATGAACTCGTTACCATTTGCATTTAGCTGCTTGAATGATGCTTGAATGAAAAACTTTTTAACTAATTCTGCATTAAGTGATGTATTTATTTGGTGACTAAATAAATTCACTGAAGAAACTTCTTCACCACCCCTTCTTGTAAATTCACTTTCAGATGAGGCAGAAAGGGTTAGCTCCTTTTTCCAATTTAACCATCGGTGAAAATTGATTTTAAACAATCCTTTAAAGAGTAAAAAGTCTCTTTTTGATTCTGTACCCTGACCAATTACTTCTTTTAAAAAACCAGCATTGATTTTAGTAGATAATAGCTTATTTTTGCTATTTAATCTTGATTTTAAGTAAAACCCGGTTCTATTAGGTGTAGCATCTCCATAAGGAAGAATGTTTGAATAAATAGGATTGTAGATCATTAGTATACTAGATAGATCTTGGTTATACAATTGGTCATCTGAAACAAAATCAAATACAGATGGTGGTCTTATCAAAGACATATTGGTATAAATTGGATATATCGTGTTTCTATTACCATTAGTGTGATCCAAGCGCCTTGTTTGGGCACCAGCACTTCTAAAATTAGGATCAACATAACGATAACCTACAGTTAAAAACAGCGTAGAATCTTTCTTAAGATATCTATTTTCAAATTCAACATACATTCCTTGGATATTATTTGATATTGAATCAGCAATTCCATTTTCTAGCTCAGAGTGGAGCCAATATCTTTTAGAGAAACCTGTTTGTAGCTTCTGTTCAATGCGATAATTATCTTTACCAAAATAATATAGCAGTGACATATCATGAACTGGATTTCGTACGGAGATATTTTTAGTACCGCTAGATGCTACTTCAAACAAGTTAATATAGTTTGCTGATAATGTAAATTTTTTATTAATTTCAGAAACCATAGATCCTCCAGAAAGAAGAAGATCGCTCGAATATGTAGTTTCGTTTATTTGTCTCGATCCGCTAGGTCGCGAAACAAAAAAATCAAATCCTAAAGTTCTTATATATCGATCAAATTCAAAAGAGAAATCAGTTTGAATTCCATGTAAACGCCATCTGTTTTCAGTATAAAAGTTTTCATAATTAATGATATCTCGATAGGACTTTAGCATGTTATTCTCAAAACCTGAAAGTTCTTCGTCATAGTTGAAAAGCGTAAATTTAGATTGTTTTAGAAAAAGATCGCCAACACTAAAACGGATCTTATTATTTATGACGCCTTTCGCTTTAAGCTGTCTGACATTTATTTCTGTACCTGAACCAAAAAAACCTCCAAAGGAATTACGTATACGTAGTTGTGCAAAAATTTCAATATCCTTGATAGGATTTACGTGGGTATTAAGATCTAATAGATTGTAGCCATTTGATGAATTCCTTGCAGAAATTGTATCATCTGTACTTTTATCTACAGCATCTCGAGCAAAATATGATCGGGAAAGTCCGTCAAACCAAATATTTTCTCTGATCTGTGCATGAAGACTAATATTAGACAAAAAGACAGCAACAAAAACAATCAAAATTAGTAAGTTTCTTTTCATAGGTTAAAAATTTATTTTTAATTCGAGTATCATTTCCCAGCCTTTTAAATGATTTTCTATAAAATTAGGGTCAAAATATCGATATTGGTTATATCTATAAAACACCATTGCATTTTGACCAATTTTATAATCTAAGCCAAAGCCAATAAGAGTATTCTTTTGGTTTCTAGAATTTGTATATCGATAAAGATTTTCTAAACCCAAACTCTCAAAAATGGTATTTGTAACTGTGGCTTCTGGGCTGTCTCCAATGTCTGTAGAAGCATTACCTAATACTTTTTCTATACCATAACTCAAAACAAGTGCAGCTTTCTCATTCAATTCAATACTAAAGTCTATTTCCTCGCTAAGCTGGCTAATCAGTGCTTGGCTTCCAATCTGTGGAATTAGCTGAAAATCTTTTTGGCAGGTATTGAAACGTGTCAAGGAAAAAACATAATAGTTCTTTCCGAAAATCTCATTGTTGTATTTAGCTTGAAATTCAATAGTATTGTAAAACTTTTTGAAATTTGCAAGTCCGCTAGAAGTTGTATCACTAATATTTACATTTTCATATACACCTCTGTAGGTTGAGTTCAGTGCATTATATGGCCCCCAATTTTGAGCAAATAGATAGATTCTTGAAAGTGTTTGACCATTCACATTATGCATGTATGACAATGCTGCGTATGAAGTATCAATTTCAGCAAATACACCAATACCTCCGTTTAGCTTTAGCCGACCTAAATTTACATCTGCGTTTATGGATAGACCTTGTCTGTTGTTAACAGGAAAGCCAAGTCCAACCATTGGGCTTTGATAAGGTGTTCTTATCGTAGTCCCTACCCCTTCTACATTTGGAAATACCTCTAGAACAGATGTGTTTAAAAAGTTACCCGTAACATTTACAAATTGTGGTGAAATTCTATAAAGCTGCAAATTCAGTGGGATTTTGTTTGATTTTGCAGTTTTAATATTTAAAAGTATAGCCTCTCCATGTCCTAGCTCCCTTGTTGGATCGCTATACTTTCCAAGTCCAAGTTCCATTTGAACATGAATTTTATTCCACTTCCTGTCCAATTCAAGAGTATGTATGAAATATTTTCTTCTTTCATTAGTTGATGAATCTGTATCAGCCCATGATGAAAGATAATTATAAGAAATTTTAAAATTAGGGATTAGTGTATTTTTAATCTGAAAAGTACTAGTAAAATTATCACTAGTTTCAAATATAGAACGGTTAAAATTGCTTTTTCCAATAACACCTTTTAAATAAAAATTAAACGGCAGCTTAGATCCTTGAACGAATATTCCTTGAAAAGCACGACTTCCATATCTAATTCCTTGGTCAACTAATCCACTATTGTAATAAATTGAATAACGGTTAATTGGAATTTTATTTAATGTTGTACCGGGTCTTCTTTCAAATATGCTGATTCGGTTGAATGATCGATTTCCCCACACAGTAAGTCGGCTTTGTCTATACCATGAAACACCTCCTGATTTTAAATTAAAATTTCCATAATTGGTAGTCATTGATGTTGATAGATTAAGTCCAAGATTTAGTGTTAAACTTTGTGTGAATTCTGATGAAGGACCTTTGTATAAACTATTGAGCATGAGGTCTGCACTGAATATGATGTTGTCCATTGTCTTACCATTCAATTTCAAAAGAAACATAGGTTCTCTATAGTTATCACCTGAATTAATAACTATAGTTTTACCACTGTTATTGGGAAATGTTTCTTGTTGTTTGCGAACAAAACCTAAGAATCTGTAATAGCCTGAAAAAGAAATTGAGCTTGAAGGATTCTTAAAGTTCAAAATATCACTACTAAAAGGTTTTTTCTTAATAACTATATCTTGACTAAAAGAATATGTCCCCCATATAAAAAAAATGATAAAACATAATCTTCTCATAATAAACAAGAAATATAATTTTTTGACCAAATTACTAAATTAAAATTGTAAGACATGCCATTTAAGTGTGATATTTACACTTAGAATTTTACTATAGAAAATATTAGTAATATGAGTTTATTTCTTTCAAAGGTATATTTTTCCAAGTAATTCCATCTTGCCATTTAGGTGCATGTACATCAATAAGGTAATTGTCTAATATTTTTTCCAATTCTTTTGCTTTCTCATAATTTTGAGTAGCTAAATTTAATTGCTCCTTTTTATCTTTAACTAAATTAAATAGAAAGATTGATTTATCATCTTGAAATTTAATTAGCTTATAATTTCCTTTTCGTACTGCAGAATGTGGTCTTTTTAATGCAATACTGTTTTTGTAAGGGACGTGAAAGAAAATACCATCAACTGGTCTTTTAATCTGGTCATGATTTTTATTCAAAAGTATTGATGCAAAACTCCCTCCATCAATTTCGTTAAATGTAATTGTTTTATTTCCAGCTAAATCTATAAGGGTGGGTAAAAGGTCACTTCCTGAAACAGGTGTGGAAGACTCTGACCCATTTTTGATGCCTGGTCCTGCTATAATAAGTGGGACACGCACTCCTCCTTCATAAGCATCCCATTTTCCTCTACTTAATGGATAGTTGTAACTCTTTTCATACTTCTTAGCTCCGGGAATGTTTGGCACTGATCCGTTGTCAGACATATAAATGATATATGTATTATCTTCAATATCTAGTTCTTTTATTTTATCTAACAAAAGACCAAGTCCATAATCCAAATCAAAAGTCATTGCAGCAAATCCAAGATCTTTTTGCTGTGCTCCTTTGGTTTTATCTTTTAATCTAGAATAGCTTTTTTCTCTTGACTCAACATTAGAATGAACAGCATAATGTGAAATTTGAAGATAAAATGGGTTTTTTTTCGATTTACTATTTGAAATGAATTCAATCGCTCTATCAGTTAAAGAAAAAATATTTTTTGGATCTTTTTTAATTACATGTCGCCATTGACTTATGTCGTTATCAAAATTACCATCTTTATTTTTAGTAGGACCATCGCTTACATCATAACCTAATACTGAAGGATTACTACCCATTCCCCATTTGCCAAAATGAGCTGTTCTGTATTTACTATTAATTTTTTTAAGCGCCTTTGGTATGCTTAAATATCCTTCATGATCAATGTGATCCGTATTCATGCCAACACGAATCAATGAAAGCCTGGCTGGTGTTTTTCCAAACTGAATGCTATATCTAGAGGGAGCACAAACTGGTGCACTTGAATATGCATCAGAAAATCTCATACCTCTTTTAGCAAGCAGCTCTAAATTTGGTGTCTCAAAGTAATCACTTTTTGAACTGGGTTCATTATGCATCATTTTTACTGATGTACCATTCCAACCTTGATCATCGACAAGTATAAGTATGAAATTAGGAGAAGTAGGATTCGTTTGCTTTTGTTTTGAACGATCAGTCGAATCACAGGTTAAAAAAAATAACAAAATTCCAGTAAGAAAAAATGTTTTTTTTATATTGTTGAATGGTTGTTGTTCTATTAACTTAAAAAATTTCATAACATAAAGATCTATAATTTATTTTAAGTATAATAAATTTAGTTTAAAATTGTTAAATTATTTATTTTTAAAATAGTTTATTTTACCATTTATTTCATGGGTATCTCCAAAAGTAATATTTTTTGCCTTGTACATAGGTTTGGCATTTTCAAATTGTCTGCCAAGACCCTTGGGTTTTATTGAAGCATCAGCAATTCTTTGTTCAATCAATACTTTTAAAGAATCCATTACTTCATGATAATCTTGATTACTTGCAAGATTAATTAGCTCTTTCTTATCGTTTTTATGATCATATAGCTCATATCCTAACTCTCCATTGCTTCCCCATTTTGTAAGTCTATATCTTTTGGTTTTGATTGAGTATCCTTTACGCCATCTTGTAAGTGCGCTTTCACGAACTGAAGCATTAACGTTCTTCATTATTGGTTGTAAACTTTTTCCAACAACATGCTCAGGTGTGTTTATATTAGTTAAGTCCATTAAAGTTGGATAAAGGTCTATTAATTCAACTGGACTAATAGATCTCACTCCATTGTTTTCTAAAGTTGGAGCAGAAATTATTAGTGGAATTCGTGTTGCATTTTCAAATAATGTATTTTTTTGCCAGTGGCCATGTTCTCCCAAATGGAAGCCATGATCTGATGTAAACACTACAATAGTATTTTTATCTAAACCAGAGGATTCTAGCTGATCAAGGATTCTTCCAACTTGAGCATCAACAAATGAAATAGTAGCGTAATAAGCCTCTTTAATTTCTTGGGCCTGTTCTTTTTCCAGATTGAGTTGACTTTTTTTTGCTCTAATTGATTTAACAGCAGGTCCAGGTAAAGTAGCTAAGTAATCACTAGAAATTTCTGGAATTTCAATTTTTTCTCTTTCATAAAGATCAAAGTATTTTTTTGGTGCAACAAAGGGGGTGTGTGGTCTAAAAAAACCGACAGCTAAAAAAAATGGAATTTCTCTATTAGCAAAATCATCAAGCTTTTCAATCGCCTCACTTGCAGCAATACCATCTGTTTGCTCTTCATCTTTACCATCTGTAGCTAGCCAGCTTAAAATTGCTCCATACTTTCTTGGTACTAGAGTATTAATTTTATATTCTTCGATTTTATCCCTTCCATATGGATTCACAGTTTGATCCCAAGAATAAATATCATCATTTCCTGATGTGCCTATCGAGCTTGGATTGTCATAGTGAAAAATTTTACCAATCCGAACAGATTGGTAACCCTGCTGTCTGAAACGTTGTCCTAAAGTAATAACATCTGGAACGGAATTCCTAATATTCATATTATTACGCGTAATTTTTGTTTGATTAGTATACATACCAGTCATGAAGGAAGAACGTGATGGACCACACCATGGATATTGACTATGTGCATTTTCAAAAAGGACTCCTCTTTTAGCAAGCCGATCGATATTAGGAGTTTTAACTACGCGATTACCGTAAACTCCTAGGTCACAATTTAAATCATCAGCGATAATCAACAAGACATTGAGTTTTTTTGCTATTTGTGATATGGAATTATCTTTTGCTTTGTCATTTTTTGCTACTTCAGAACAGCTTAAGAGACAAAACGATAAAACAAATAATTTATATACAATGTTTTTAATCATATCAAAATGGTGAAAGTAAACCTATCTTTGGCTGAGAATAATTTTTCTTGTCACCCATTCTTGTTTTATTAAACAACTTAAAAAATAAACAGATTTATTCAAATGCGAAGTTTGAACATAAACCTTACTTTGTTGTGGAGTCATTTCAATCACAACTCTTCCTGAAAGGTCTTTAATTTTTAATGATTCAATTTGGTAATTTGATTTAATGAATAAATATCCATGTGAAGGATTCGGGAAAGAATTTAGAAATATATCATAATCCGGTATTTCAATTGCAGTTGTATTAGTAACACACTCAGAATCTACTCCATTCAATGATAAAGCGTCAAATTCTACAGCTCCGCTAGAAAATTGAAATTTAACTGCTCTATCAAAAGCAACAGCAGCTACTGTAAAAGTATTTGAACCAAGTGTCAATGCTATTGGATTTCCAAAAAAATCATTACCATTAGCAACTGTTTTATAAACTCTAAAGTTCGCCCCACCAGCTGGTAAAGAAGTTACATTAATAGTGAATGTTTGTGATGCTTGACTAACTATTCCATCAGCAAGAGTTGTTGCTACAAGAACATAAGGCCAACTACTAGGACCAGCGACAAAATCTATACAATTACTTATTAGTGATGTAGATGACGGAGGTAAAATAACAACACAAGCTGAAGAATTTCCATTCAAGCTCAAAGCATCAAATTCTACATCTCCGCTTGAAAATTGAAATTTAACTGCTCTATCAAAAGTGACTGCAGCTACTGTAATAGTGTTTAAACCAAGTGTCAAGGCGACTGGATTTCCGAAAAAATCATTGCCATTAGCTACAGTTTTATATACTCTCACGTTCGCTCCTCCAGCTGGCAAAGAAATTACATTCATTGTATATGTTTGTGTTGCTTGACTAGCAGCTCCATCAACAGAAGTTGTAGCTTCAAGCACATATGGCCAAGAAGCAGCATTTCCTACAGTAAAATCGTTACAAGTACTTATTAAAGAAGATGTTTGAGCAAACAAATTAAAAGAACTGAATGTAAATACAGCTAATAAAAGTATTTTAATTTTTTGTGATAGTAGATCAGATAAACAATAGTTATAAGTAGTATTTAAATTCATATTAAGTACTTTTTTATGTTTTATATATTTTTTTTAATGTTTTCAAAATTAAAACAATTTTAGTTAAAATTTTATTAATAAGCTCAAAACAAGAAAATGAAATCAAAAATAAAAGCTACACATTTAAGTGAATTTAATTATTGTATCAATTTATCTAATTGATTACTTACACCACCATAATCTGCCCACTCCCAAATAGCTAAAATTTTACCATCTCTAAAGTTTACTGTTTGATAACCAGAAAATTCAACATTAATTGTGTCAGAAGATATAGTAGCTCCATAATAAACTCGGACACTTCCATCCAATTTATATGAATACTGATCCATCCCTGGCAAATAAATTGAGTGATCAATAATTATCACCATATCCATTTGCTTCATTTTTTTAAAATTCCTTATATAGTCAGATTTATTAGTCTCCACTCCTTTCTTGTATCCTACTGGATATGAATAAAAAATAAAATCTTCAGCAAAATAATCTGATATTAAAGAATTATCCTGTTTAGAATCAATAAAGTATGTGTTTATATCTTTAACTAAACATTTAAAGTGATCTAGATTTTTTTTATATTCATGATTTTCATTTTTACAAGAAAATAAAAAGGCAAAAAGAATCAATATTATTTTTTTCATAAATCAAACTTAACATAAATTATTAAAAACAAGAGGAACTAATAAAAAAAGCCCGCTTATTTGAATAGATTTTTTATTTTATTTTCTAATGACTTTAAGATAATGAACCTGTAAGTCATTGATTATAATTGATATAAAGTAATGTCCTTTAGGTAGATTACTATGTGGCCGCCAAGAAACAGAATATTTTTCAGGATCTAATACTCTTTCATCTAGATTTGCTACTATTTCTCCCCGAATATTATATACAGCTATAACAACTTTTGATTTTGTAAAAACACCGTAGTTAATTTCAATATGATTAATGAATGGACTAGGGCTAGCACTATAAATGACACCTTTATCAAGATGGATATTATTTGTGCCAAGCGGAACTCCATTACCATCAATTACAATATTCCAAGTTCCTTCAAGATCTCCATTAGAGTTTGTAAATAAAGGAATAATACGATTAGTAGCATCAAATGGACCACTACTAACGGAAGCAGCAGTATCATTAGGGATGTAAGGGTCACCTTGAAAGTAAAGCTGTGTTATTAGAGTACTGAAACCTGGAGGTGTAATTTTAAAATGGATATGAGATGGTCTATAATTTGAGCCATTGAGATATAAACCAGGCTTAATTGACTCAAAGATATAAAATCCTTGACTATTTGTTGTTGTTTTTCCTCTCAAGTTATATCCAATATTATCATATTCTCCTGCATGATTAGCGTGCCAAATATCAATTTCTGTATTTGGAATAACTTCTGAACATTCAAGATTATACACTTGACCACTAATGATAATTCGTGTTCCTATTTCATTAATATCTGCAAGTTGATTGTTCTGAATAGTAGGTGCATTAGAAGAATAAAAAGGCCCTTGTCCATATGCATCTTCTGTAGATTGATTACAAGTAGAAGTTAAATCCTTCTTCATTAAAGAATCGTCCGCATTCTCTGCCTTAATGATAGTTGGAAAGACAGTAGCTGTTAATAATGATAAAGATGTATTCTTTAAAAATTGTCTTCTTTTATTTTTTTTGTGTTTCTGCATAAGGCAAAATTATGCAATATTTTTATAAAAAAAATTGCTATAAATATCTGAATTCAACTAAAACAACCTACTTATGATCGAGTTGACTATATTTTTTAATAACTTATTAGCTAATAACACCAATATATGAAAAAAAGAAATTATTAAAAGACTCAAGAAATGATATGACATACTAAATTAGGCAAATCGATTTTTAAAAAATAAATGCTGATTTAAAATAAATTGGAAGATGATCAGAAAAACCACCATACCAAGTGTCCCCGCCAAATGATCTACTAGGATAAACCTCTCCTTTGCTATTCTCATAAAGCATAAAATCTCTTTGAAATGATCCGTAAGATAGCAATTGAATATCAGAATTTTTAAAATTCTTAGATATAATTATCTGGTCTAACCAATTCCAATTTCCTCTAAAATTATAAGAACCCTTTCCTGATACTAAATCAGTAGCCATAAGATTAATAAAATCATTTGAGACAAGAACTTTTGCTATGCTCTCATTAAATGGATAATCATTAAAATCCCCCATAATTAAAGTGTATTCTGCATTAGAAATATTTGATTGCAAATAATCTTTCAAAACTTTAGCCGCAAATAATCTTTTATGATTTGTTTCAGCTTGTCCACCCCATCTAGATGGCCAATGATTTACAAAAACATTAATTATTTCATCTTTGAATGCAAGCTTTACATATACAATATCTCTAGTCGGTCTCTTTTCATTAGCATTTTTTATACTAATAAAATCATATTTCAATAATTTAAATTTATTACTAAATAATAATGCGCAATCAATTCCTCTACTATCAGGACCGTCTTGATGCACAATTGTATAATCTTGATTGGAAAAGGCTGGTGTTTTTAAAAGGTCTTCAATCACAAGTCTATTCTCAACTTCACATAAACCAATTATATCTGGCATATTATTATTATTTTTATAATGAGCGAGATTAGAAAAAACTTTTCCCAATTGTCTTAATTTATGATTATACCTATATGAATTCCATTGTTTTTTACTATTAGGAAGAAATTCACTGTCATTACTTTGTGGGCTGTCAATTGTATCAAATAGATTCTCAAGATTATAAAACACAGTAAATAATTCTTGATAGGAATCATTATTCTCATATACTTGAGAAAAAGATAAAAAAGGAGATAATAATAATAAGATTAACTTTCTCATAATTCAAAATTACTAAATAAATTTTAAAAAAGTTAAGACTGTTTGCTATAGAGTCATTTAAAATCACTCCAGTCAATTAATTCTGTTTATTTATATTCGTAGCAAAAATGACCTATTATATGACATCTATGATCCTACATTATTGTTTGCATTTTATCTTACCATTAATAATTGCTATTTTCTTTTTTAAAAAAGATTGGAAAAAAATCTACTTGATTATGATACTAACAATGATTGTTGATCTAGACCATTTACTTGCAAATCCAATTTACCAAGCAGACAGGTGTAGTATCAATTTTCATCCATTACACTCATATTATGCTATAACTATATATGTAATAATGTTATTCTTTAGAAGACCTTTCAATATAATTGGAATTGGGCTTTTGCTACATATGCTTACCGATTTTTCTGATTGCTTAATGCAAAATTAAATAATTTATTCCTTTTTTATTTAAAAATCTATTTGATATAAGCTCAAAACAATAATATTGTTAAAGGTAAGCTTAAATAAAGATACTCATGTTATTGACTTTTTATTTTATTCATCCATACACAATTTAAATTATCTTTGTTTTTTAAAAAATACTATGATCTTAATTGCTGATAGCGGCTCCACTAAATGTAATTGGGCCTTATGTAATAAAAAAACTGAGATCGTTCAAGAGTTTACAACTCTAGGTTTTAATCCATATTTTATTGATTCAAAAAAAATAATCAAGTATTTGGAGAAATCTACTTTAGAAAAGTATAAAAGTAAAATCAAAAATGTCTTTTTTTATGGAGCTGGGTGTTCATCACCAAGTAAAAATAAAATTATAAAAGATGCTCTTTGTAAATTCTTTAATAATGCTGAAATCATTGTTAGAAGTGATATTGATGCAGCTTGCTATTCTATTTATAACAATAAGCCTAATATAACTTGTATTCTGGGAACAGGCTCAAATTCATGTTACTTTGATGGGAAAAATATTAACAAAAATGGCCCATCTTTAGGTTTCTTATTAGCAGATGAAGCGTCAGGTAATTATTTTGGAAAAAAAATACTCCAACTTTATTTCAATAAAAGCCTTTCAAATGATCTCGAACTTAAATTGGAATCAAAATATGAAACCAATTGGTCTATAATTATGAAAAACATCTACAACAATAATAGAGCTAATGTATTCCTGTCAAAATATTTTCCATTTATCGCGGAAAACAAAAAAAATCCAATAATTCAAGATATTATTATTAATGGACTAAAAGAATTCTTTGATTTACATGTTTTATGCTATAAAGAATACAAAAACACTGAGATTAATTTTGTTGGTTCTGTTGCATACATCTTAGCAAAAGAAATACATGAAATAGCTAAAACATATAATTGCAAAATTGGAGGTATTATTCAGAATCCTGTCAATGGATTAGTGAATTTTCATGCTAAAAGCAAAGTTTTTTAAAATTTAAAAAATTGAGGAAGATTTAATTTCTATAGTAAAAAAATCACTCAATAATAAATGGATTGATGCAATTATAAGAAAATGAAATTGAAAAAATTTAAAAAAATAACAATATATATAATAAGTCTATTATATATAAATGTAGGAGTTCAACATTTTATAAATCCAGATTTTTTTATCACAATTGTACCTCCAATTATAAAATGGAAAGTAAAGGCTGTTATAGTAAGTGGATTTATTGAAATTTTACTTGGGATTTTATTATTATTTAAACAAAGTAGAAAGTTAGCTTCTTGGGGAATCATACTACTTTTAATTGCTGTTTTTCCTGCAAATATATATTTATACATCTCAGAAAATGCGAGAGAAACACTTAATATTTCTAAAAATCAAGCGTTATTCAGAATGCCTTTCCAAATTACATTAATAATTATATCATACTGGCATTCAAAAAAACAAACATCCAAACAATTTTCAGTTATATGTAGTATACTGTTTATAATAACAATGATTTACTTTCTAACAATATAAATAAATCTAGTTTAAAAAATCACTGATATTTTATAAACCCAATCATAGACTGAGTTTTATTATTTTAGCAAAAAAAAATATAAATTTTAACAAACTATGAAATTTCTAAAATTTACCTGCCTAATATTATTTTATATAATGTCTTCATCAAATATTTTTTCTGAAGAAAATATTAAAACAGAAAACAAAAACGCAATCTACTCAGGTTTAAAATTTAGAAGTATAGGACCAGCACTTATGTCTGGAAGAATTTCTGATATTGTTATTCATCCTGAAAACGAAAATTTATGGTATGTTACAGCAGGATCTGGTGGAGTTTGGAAAACAGAAAATTCAGGTACAACATGGAAATCAATTTTTGATGGACAAAAAAGCTACTCAATTGGATGTATTTCATTAGACCCACAAAATCCAAATATTGTTTGGGTTGGGTCAGGAGAAAATGTTGGAGGAAGACATGTAGCATATGGAGATGGAATTTATAAAAGTGAGGATGCTGGAGAATCATGGAAAAACATGGGTTTACAAAAATCTGAACATATTTCTAAAATTGTTATTCATCCAAAAAACTCAAATATTATCTGGGTTGCTTCACAAGGACCATTATGGAGTAAAGGCGGAGAAAGAGGGATTTATAAGTCTACTGACGGAGGGAAATCCTGGACTCATAAACTTGGAGATAATGAATGGATTGGTGCAACAGATCTTGTAATTGATCCAAGAGATCCTAATTTACTATATGCCGCAACATGGCAAAGACATAGAACAGTAGCAGGATATTTAGGAGGAGGGCCAGGTACTGCAATTTACAAATCTAAAGATGGAGGAGAAAATTGGATTAAACTAAAAAATGGATTACCAAAAAGTAACATGGGAAAAATTGGTTTAGTTCTTTCACCTCAAAATTCTGATATAATCTATGCCGCAATAGAACTAGATCGAAGGACTGGAGGGGTATATAAAAGTGAAAATCAAGGAGCCAAATGGAAGAAAATGAGCAATGCAGTAGCTGGAGGAACAGGACCTCATTATTATCAAGAACTATATGCTTCTCCTCATAATTTTGATGAAATATATCTTGCAGATAATTATATGCAAGTTTCATATGATGGAGGCAAAACATTTACCCGAATGAATGAAAGTGAAAAGCATGTAGATAATCATGCCGTGGCATTTAAAATGAGTGATAAAAATTATATACTTGTTGGTTGTGACGGAGGATTATATGAAAGCTTTGACAAAACCAAAAACTGGAAATTTATTGATAATTTACCAATCACTCAATTCTATAAAATTGCTGTTGATGATAGTAAACCATTTTATAATATTTATGGCGGCACACAAGATAATAATACTCAAGGAGCTCCTTCCAGAACAGATAATATTCATGGAATTAGAAATTCAGATTGGTTTATTGTTTTAGGAGGAGATGGTCATCAACCAGCAACTGAACCAGGTAATCCAGATATTATTTATGCACAGTGGCAAAGAGGAAATTTAAATAGACATGATAGAAAAACTGGAGAAAATACATATATTAAACCCCAACCTGATTTTGGGGAAAAAACAGAAAGATATAATTGGGATGCTCCAATCTTAGTTAGTCCACATAATCCTAAAAGATTATATTTTGCATCTCAAAGAGTTTGGAAGTCAAATGATAGAGGTGACTCATGGAATACAATCTCTGAAGATCTTACAAATAATATTACAAGACTATCAACTCCTTTTTATGGATCACAACAAAAATGGAATAATGCATGGGATGTACGAGCTATGTCTAATTATAGTACAATAACTTCAATATCTGAATCGCCAATACAAGAAGGCCTAATTTATGTTGGCACTGATGATGGTGTTATACAAGTAACAGAAAATGGAGGGGAATCATGGAAAAAAATTAATTTTAACAAAATGAAAAACCTTCCACAAACTGCGTTTGTAAATGATATTAAAGCTGATCTATACGACAAAAACACAGTCTATGCAGTATTTGACAATCATAAATTTGGAGATTATACCCCATATATTTATATGAGTAAAAATAAAGGAGTAACTTGGACAAATCTTGCTAGTAATCTGCCAGAAAACACTTTATTATGGAGAATAGTACAAGATCACATTAATAGTGATTTGTTTTTTTTAGGTACTGAGTTTGGAGTATATTTTACTAATAATTGTGGAGAAGAATGGCTGAAACTTGAAGGGGGAATGCCTAATATATCTGTTAGGGATATCGCAATACAAAAAAGAGAAAATGATCTTGTACTTGCAACTTTTGGAAGAGGGATATATATTTTAGATGATTACACGGCATTAAGAAATTTTAATAATGTAGGTGCAAACTCTAAATTGTTTACACCTAGAGATGCTTTTAGATACAAACAAAAAAGGGTATTAGGAAGCAGAATAAAAGCATCTCAGGGTGATAATTATTTTGTTGCTGAAAACCCACCTTTCGGCGTAGAGTTCACATATTATTTGAATGAGAAAATTCAATCACAAAAAGAAATAAGAGAAAAAAAAGAACAAAAAGATGCAGAAAAAAATAAGATTGTTAAAATTCCTGCTTGGGAAGTTTTAGAGCTTGAAAAAAAAGAAATTAATCCAGAAATATGGATTTTTATCTATTCTAAAAAAGATATAATTAAAAAAATCAAGGCAAAAAATGTTAAAGGATTTAATAGAATAAGTTGGAACCTTTTAACAGAATCAAAATCTATTATATCGCCTGAAAACCTTAATAGAAACAACTCAGGATACATGGTTTTTCCTGGTAAATATTCAGCCCAACTATTTAAACAAAATTCAGGGGAATTTACTTCTATTTCAGATAAAGTGTCATTTAATGTCAAACAATTGACTGAAGGATCAATTAAAGGAAATTCATTTGCCATGATATCAGAATTTCAAGATGAATTTTATCATTTAAAAGAAAAAGCGAACAATTTAGCAGATGATATTGAAGATTTAAAGACCAATATTAAACTTATGTTAAAAGCTTATGAAAGAGGTAACGCATTGGATAAAAAATTACATAATTCCTTATTGTTTAAGAGAAATGAAATTTTAGATCTTCAAACAAAGCTTGAAGGGAGTCAAGTGCGTAAAGAAATTGGAGAAGAAAATGAATATCCTAGTCTGTGGACATATCTTTGGTCAGCAAGTAGTGGTACAAACACAACGTATGGGCCAACAAAATCACATAAAAAAAGTTTAGATATTGCTAGTAAAATATTCCTAAATATTGAATTGAGCTACAAAAATATTGAGAAATCTATATCTCCTCTTGAAGATCAATTAAACAAAATAAATGCTCCAAAAATTAATTTTAGTGATTAAAGCAAAAACTATTTTATCAAGTTTATTTTTTAACTAAAATCATAAACAATTCTCTACCTTTTCTAGCTTGTATAGAATTATATGCTATATCAAAAACTTGAATATTAAAATAAGGTGCAAAATATTCTTTATACTCATTTTTACTTCCACCAAAAGGAGGATGGGATTCATTCAAAGCATCATTAAAAAGTAAGCCTACTAATTTTCCACCAGGTTTTAGTAAATCATGCATTTTTAAAAAATAATCTCTTCTTTTACTTTTATCAATTGCACAAAAAAAGGTTTGTTCAATAATAAGATCGTATTGACCTTTAATGTCAAAGAAATCATTATATAATAGTTGTTTTTTGGGAAATTCATCAACTCTCTTACTAAAATTACTTAAAGCATACTTTGAATAATCAAGAATAAAAGTAAAAGCAAAATCATTTTTAAATAAATACTCTGCTTCATAAGCATTGCCACAACCAGGTATTAAAATTTTAAGTTTTTTATTATTAAGCTGATCAAAATATTCCTTTAAAGGAGTAGTAATTTTACCAACATCCCATCCAGTTTTAGATGTAACATATTTACTATTCCAAAAATCCCTATTTAATAATACATTTTGTTTACTAGACATTTGAACAACCCTTTCAAATAAAATTAATAACCATTTCTTAAACAAAGAAATTTAGAAAGTAAAGATATACTAAAAGAACAATAGTTTTAAAACTCTAATTAAACAAATCATTAGATTTATACACAGTAATCCCTTTCATTTGATTTAATAGCGATTCATTAACAATTTTTATCGCTAAATCTTTTACTAACAAAGGCTGTATAGATTTTAAAAGACCAAAACTATTTATTTTTTGTATAAACTTTATAATATATTTTTCATCATGCCGTATTAATTCTGGTTGTCTAATTAATGATGGTGGTTGAAAAACATGAATTTTATCAAACTTTAAACTTTTAACTGAATATTCTAAAAGCCCTTTAATTTTTGGATAGAAAAAAAAAGAATTTTTATTTGCTCCAATAGATGAAATCAAAGAATAATGACGAATACCATTTTGAGATGCTATTTTAGCAAATTCATACTGATAAGTATAGTCAACCAAGTATTGTTGTTTTTTTCCTCCAGCTGATTTTCTAGTAGTTCCTAATGCAGAAAATAAAATATCCCCTTGAACTAAATTTTTATACTCTTCTATTCTAAAAAAATCAATTTTATGTACAGTTAATTTTTTGTGGTCGAGGTCAATGTTGCCTCTAACAAATATAGAAACTTTACTAAAATAAGCATTAGCTAATAATAATTTAACAATTTCTTTACCTGATGCTCCAGTAGCTCCGATAACTAATGCATGCATTTTTTTCATTTATCAAACTTAAAAACAATTTTCTAAAGAATCAAAAAAAAGAGAATCAGACAGAATAATCACTTTATAAAATAATACAAAAACTATTTAATATATCTCTTTAATAAAAACGGGAGATATAAAAGATCAAAAACGAGTGCAATAATAGCAGACAAAATAGTAGTATATGCTAATTGACTAATAGATTTAAACTCTGAAAACAATAACGGCACTAAAGAAATAATAATTATTGTAGTTGTCTTAATAATAGCATTAAAAGTATTTTTTTCACAATAAATAATAGAGTTACTAATAGATTTGTTTGCCTTTCTGTTTAAACTATATGCTGAAATAATATGTATTGAGTCATCTACTATTAAACCAAAAACAATTGCAAAAATAAAAGCATTAGAGAGGCTAAGATAGAATCCAAATATTGACATAATACCTAAACAACTAAGAAGAGGAATAAAATTAGGAATTAAAGAAACCCAAAAATACCTAAAATTAAAATTATTTAAAAAAACAAAAATAAATCCGATCAAAATGATTGCTAACACTAAGCCTATCAGCACCTCATATGTTAGATCATTACTCACCTTATCAAACAAATATCCTATACCTCCAATATTAATATCATAATTCTTCTGCAATGCGTGAGTATGTAGCTTTTTATATAATCTATCTGATTCAAATGCTCCTATATCTTTTGTTCTTCCCTTTACAAGTAAAGAATCCTTAGTATTTAAAAAAATATCAACACTTACATCATTTGATTTTAAATAATCAAGATATGAATTAACATTTTCTTTATAATTCTTTAAAGTTAAAGAAATTGGTTTAATTCCTCCAAAATTTTGCTCAAAGTGCTGAATTTCTTTATATAACTTAGAACTAGAATTGATTTCATCAGTTAAAAAATTATCTACTTTAAGATTTATAACTCCTAAAAAGAAAAAAATCGCAAAAATAGCAAGCACAATTTTTTTATATGGCTGAAGAAATTTAATGAAGTTTCTTATCTGCATTAATATAAAAAATGAAAAAAAATTTTTGTTTAAAATCCTTAATTCAATAATAAATGCAAAAAGTGTTACTATTACAAAAAGTGACAAAAAAATAGATAATGTTGTAATAACCCCAAATCGCATCAATGGTGTAAAAGAACCAAATGTAAAACTCAAAAATCCAATTGCAGTAGTCAATGAAGTTAAAAAAACTGGTCTGCCTATATCCAAAAGTTGAAAGCGAAATAACCTATAATGTAATCGATAAATATTTTTAATATTAAGCAAATGCATAAAATCAGAAATTGTTATAATAAAAATAATAGCAGGAATAATTATCATGATTAACTCAATACCACCAAATAATAAGTTTGATAATGAAAATGAAAATATTATAGAAATAAATATAGATGCTAGACACATTAAAACAAGCTTAAAAATTCTAGTAAAGTAAAATATAATTAAACTACATAGAATACTGCTTATTGTTATAAAAAAAATCAATTCCTTTATAACATTAGCCTTTATATATATCTCTGATTTTATCTGACCAGTAATATTTACCGGAGTATGAAATATATTTGAAAACTTATCTTCTAAAAATTCAAGTGTTTTAATCTTTTCTAATTCTTCATCTAAATTCTTACACTTAATAACAAATAAAAGATTTTGGAAATCATCAGTAATAAAATTACTATGATGATTTTTTATTCGGATTAACGAATTTTCAAAATCTAAAATATTATCTAAATCTAATAACTTTAAAGATATAGGTATAAAGGTTTGACTTATCAATACCCTTTCATTAAAAACACTTCTAATTGAATGAATATTATTATTAGTTTTAATGACGTCTAAATCCGTCGAAATCTCTAATGCTCTTTGATAAGAAAAGGTGTCTTTAAGCTTAACACTTACTAACAAAAGATTACTATCATCAATAGATTTTTCAATTATATCTTTATCTACATCAACTAATTCTATAATTCGTTCACTTTCAAAGTACACTTTAAAATTATCAAAACTTAAAACACAAAGTATTGAACAAAAGAATATTATAAATATATTATGATATCTGTATTTCCAGAAAAATCTAATCATATTTTTAGAGTATTAATTTCTAAAAATGAATTGTAAAAAATTATCATATTTAAAAGCGCGTAAAGTATAGCTGGAAGGGTCATCATAAAAGAATCTTTAACTTTAACCCGTATGATAATTGCAATGATCATCATCAACGTTAGTAAAAAAGAAACTAAACATAGTAACCAAATATTATATAACCCCAATAATAATCCAATTCCTCCCATCATCTGAAAAATAGCAACTAAAATTCTTAATCTCTTAACACCCCACCTAGCAAAATCTAAAATCATTCTTATAGAAAAAAGTGAATGAAAAGAATAAATAATAAAAGATATTGCAGAAAATAATATAAAAATTTTTTGAACCAAACTAATAAGTTTAACTATTTATATCCTTTTTCTATTTTCTCAATATCATCAAGAATATCATTTGCTTCTTTTTCTTTTTCATCGCTTTTTCTTCTATCAATTTTAGATAATCTAAAGGCTTCAGCCTTGGCTTTTATATATAAATTCAGCAACTTCTCTTTCTTTGTTTTTTTTTTAAATATTCCAAACATATTTTTTTTATTTTTGTGAAATGACAACACTTACGTTTATACTTAATTTAGTTATAGCTTTTACATTATTAAATGTTTGGCTAATTAGAAGAAACAAACAAACAATATATCGTGGAGGAGACGCTACTTCAATGTCTGAAGAATTCTCAACATATGGTCTCCCAAAATGGTTTATGTATGTTGTAGGATCTTTAAAGGTCATTATAGCATTTTTATTAATTATTGGTATTTGGATTAGTAAATTAAATATGTATAGTTATATACTATTAGCTTTATTAATGCTTGGTGCTATAATTATGCATCTAAAAGTTAAGGATAAAATTATTAAATCAGTTCCTGCTCTTTCTCTATTAACTTTATTATTATTACTCATTATAATCAACTTATAGTAATTTATCCTAATTTAAAAACGGTGTAATGGCTAATTCTTTTGCCTTTGCCTCAACCATAATATCTACATCGTTATTATAGGTTTTAGGAATATTTTTTATATAATCCGAATGCGCTTGAGGTTTAATTAAAGGATTATTCTCATGTATTGATTTAGACTCTGAATAATGAACTACTGGTCGTATAGATTTTGGCCATGTTGATACAGCAAGATCCAATGCATCTTTCTCTGAAAGACCACCATTACAAAATTTATGGTGATGAAAATCAAATACAATAGGAATTCCTAACTTATCATGTATATACATTAAATCTCTTACAGAATACATAGATTCCTTATCATCATTTTCAATAGTTAATCTAGATTTAACTGAATTAGGCAATAACTTAAAATTTGCACAAAACCGATCCATAGCAGACTGTTTATCTCCATAAACACCATTACAATGAATGTTTATTTTATTATAGGTAGAAAAACTTAGTTCTAATAAATCGCAAATTTCTGCATGATGTGTTAAATCTATTATGGTATTATTAACTACAGACTTATTAGGAGAAGTCAAAACATTATATGGTCCTGGATGAAATGTTAATCTCAAGTTATTTTTCTTAGCATATTTAGCTGTTTGGGACAAATTACTTTTTATTTCATTATATTGTGGTAATGAATCTAAATCATAATGAGATGCCCACGGGAATATATCAGAAGAAATTCTAAAGAATTTAATATTATTCTTTACATTCCATTCTAAAATAGTTTGTAAATCTTTGACATTTAAAAGTGCAAGACTTCCAGCATAGTCTAATCCTTTCTTTAAAAACGTTTTCTTTATCATACCTCTGTTTGTATTAATCTTAACTCTCTGAGCTGCCAAAGTCATATTAATACATGCATATCCTAAATTCATAATTATAATTTTTATTTATCAATAATATGATCTATTCTAGCATATGGTAAACTAACAAACTTTTTATTTAAATAATAATGATTAAGTCCACTAATACTTACAGAATTAGTCTCTTGAATATTGAGTGTGTAATCTTTCTCTAAAAATGAATTATTTATAAAAATATGTTCTATTTCTCCTACTATTAACTTTGAATTGCTAAATTTTAAATCAACAATTTCTTTCAAATGCATACCAATTCTTACATGACTCTCAAAAACAAAAGGCGCAGAAAAATTTTGTATGTAATATTCAGTGAAATTACATTTTTCAAATTCAGAAACATTTTTTTCAAATTTAATCGAAGTCAAATGTGCTTGTTTAACATACTTTGGATGAACATGGTTTATTGTGTAAACTTTTTCACTAATAATATTTGCTAATGTATCTCTTCTAACTTGCTTATTGCATCTGATAAAAAGACCTATTAAAGCTGGTTTACTCGATATGTGTACAATTGAGCTGAATATACCTAAATTAGGTATTTTGTTTTTATCGGTAGTGCCTACTAAATTTACTGTTTTAATACCAGTTATTGAATTAATTAAATTTATTCTCTTAATCCTATCTATATTGTGAAAATCTATTTTACTAATATCCATGATAGAAAAAAATTAAATATTTCTAGAGTCATAAGCCCAATGCAACAGAGCTTGTCTTTGCTTTTTTCTACACTCTAAGTCTAGTGGAGTACAATTCTTTTTAACTGCACCTAAATGTCTTTTAATTGCCTTCCATCTATTAATTTGTCTTATATCTTCGTTGTCTATTCTTCTACCAAAAAAATATCTACAATACCACTGAAACCAACCTCTAGGATCATCTTTGTATATCCATCCTTTATCAATCCAATTCTTTAGAGGAAGAGAAGCATCAACCTTAAAATAATTTAAATTTATATTCTTAAAATTTGGAGATAATTTTGCCTTGTTAAACCATGATTGAGGAAATTCAGAAGTACAGTCTGTCATATATTTTCCACCAAATACACCTAAATTTAACATCTGCATTGGAGTAAGTTGAGGATTAAAATCATTGTGGAAATTTTGACCAATTGGCTCAGTCAATATATACTTATAGTTTTTTTGAAAATAATCATTAACTACTATTTCTTTCATAAACTAAATTTTTAAGCTAGACATACCACCATCAACAGAAATATCCTGACCCGTAATCCACTTAGAATCATTAGAAAGCAAAAAATTCAAAAGCGATGCAATGTCTTCAGTACTGCCAATTTTTTTAAGTGGGTTATTATTTTTAATTCTCTCTTCTGCAGTACTATTTTTTAAAATACGATCTGACATTTTACTTCTAAAAAGCGATGGTGAAATACAATTCAGTCTAAATTTAGGTGCATATTCAGCAGCTAAAGCTTTACATAATCCAACTAAAGCAGACTTAGACATTGAAATTGATGAATGATATGGCAACCCAACTTTAGCAGCAATAGAACTTACAAAAACAATAGAACAACCATCATTAAAATAAGGAATATAAAATTTTAGTATTCTAACTAATCCCATGACATTAACATCAAAATCATTATAAAAATCATTAATTTTAAGGCTTTTAAATGGTCTTAAATTTATTGTTCCTGGAAAATAAACAAGACCATCGTACTTAATATCACTTGAATAATAAGTATTAGAATCATTGATATCAAACTTATCCACTTCACTTTCACTAGCATCACGACTAAGTTTTAAAAAATTATATTTATCACTATATTGTTCTATTAATGATTTAGCAGAATCACTATTTGCTCCAACTAAAAGTACATTTTTCATGATTTAGAGTTTAAGTTATCAATTTTCTTTGCCATTATAAAATCATTTTCATGTAACCCATTAATCTTATGAGTAAACAGAATAATTTTAACAAGTTTATAATTTAAATGTATATAAGGATGATGCCCCTCATTCTCTGCCAAATCTGTAACTAAATTTAAGAATTTAACTGCATCAAGATATATGTCAAATTTATATTCCTTAACTAATTCTATTTCGTTATTAACATCCCAATCAGAATCGATATGTTTAATTAAACTTTCTATTTGTTGTTTATTTAAAGGAGGAATACCTCCCTGACATGGAATACATTTTTTATTTTCAAGCATTTTATTAATTTAAAATTACGGTATAAATTTTCATTCACTTAATTAAATGGAGTAAGTAAGTTAAGGAAAACAATTTATTAGTTTACGACAAGTATTAAGTTTTTAAAAAACTGAACTCCTTAACTTACTAAATAAGTGATTTATCTAGTAAATCGCTTTATTATAGAACCATTACTATATACATCAAAGACTAACTGATTTTTTATTGACCTTTTTACTTTTTCTCCAAGAAGATTTAAAGTATATAAAAATTCAGTATTGACTAAGTTGATATTTTCATTAATAGCTGTGGATGATGGTAATAAAACAGCATCTATAACATGTACTACACCATTATCAGCTACAATATCTGCAACTGTTACCATTGCATTATCTATATATACACCTGTAGAATTTATAGTTACTGTTAAATCAGTACCTTCTAAAGTAGTAACAATCTGACCATTTGATAGCATTGATGACATTACACTTCCACTCACTACATGATGCTTTAATATAGATGTTAGCTGTGGAATATCAGCTAA
>CEVN01010154.1_pt1 | contig 35299 bp, 29 predicted proteins | sample 427041 | NCBI WGS metagenome assembly CEVN01 (sample SAMEA2623463, study PRJEB7988) | marine metagenome | biome: marine biome (ENVO:00000447); feature: surface water layer (ENVO:00002042); material: "saline water (ENVO:00002010), including plankton (ENVO:xxxxxxxx)" | depth 5 m
GATCAAGATTGTAATGGAGATTGTTTTGGATCTGCTATAATTGATGATTGTGGAATATGTTCAGATGGTAACAGTGGCCATGAATTTAATAGTGATCAAGATTGTGCGGGTGTATGTTTTGGTGAGGCATTCTTAGATGATTGTGAAGTATGTTCAGGTGGTACATCAGGTCATAAAGAAAACAGTGATCAAGATTGTGCAGGAGTATGTTTTGGTGAAGCATATATTGATAACTGTGGAGTATGTGATGATGATATTGAAAATGATGATTTAACATGTACTGGATGTACTGATGAAAATGCTTTTAACTTTGATGAAAATGCAACAATAACTTGTGAACTTGACCAGGTTTTAAATTACTGCTGCGAGTATGTTCCTCAAGAATTTAGCTTAATTACCCCTGAAGATCAATTACTAATATTATTTGATGCTGAAAATGAATTAGAGACATTTATTGATTTTTCATGGGAGCAAAGTTTTGATCAAAATTTAGATGATGTAGTTTCTTATGATTTAATTATAACTGATGTTATTGATAATGATATTGTATTTTCAACTACCACTGAAAACCTAAATTTTGTAATCCCTGTATTTATTCTATATGATAATGATGACCAGCCAATTGATGAAACGACATATAGATGGATTGTAACTGCAACAGATGATTCAGGAATCACTCCACCTACAATATGTAATGATGCATATACCTTTACATTATTATTTGACCCATTATCTGTAGATAATTCATTAATTCCAGATAATTATGAATTGGGACAATCTTATCCAAATCCGTTTAATCCTGTAACATATATTGATTATGCAATACCTGAACCTGATTTTATTAATTTATCTATTTATGATATAAATGGAAAATTAATTGAAACTTTATATTCTGGAAATAAATTAGCTGGATATCATACAATTTCATGGAATGCTTCTAATATCCCAAGTGGTACATACTTTATTAGACTAAGTTCTAGGAATTATAATGCTACAAGGAAAGTATCACTTCTTAAATAATTTTTAATGTCTATTAAAGTTAAAAATATTCTTAAAGATTTTAAGACTTATGAGAGAGATGCTGGTTTAAAAGGTGCATTTAAATCATTCTTTAATAGAAAATACACTTATTTTAAAGCTCTTAAAAATATTAATCTAAATATTGCTGAAGGTGAAATATTAGGAATACTTGGTGAAAATGGAGCAGGTAAAACAACTCTCATTAAATTAATGGTTGGTCTACTTCATCCCACTGCTGGTTCAATAAAAGTTAATAATTTTATACCATGGGAACGTAAAAATGATTTTTTAAAAATGATAACTGTAGTTATGGGACAAAAAAATCAACTTTGGTGGGATATTCCGGCTTCTGAATCATTTTTATTAAATAAAAGAATTTATCAAATCGATGATAAAAGTTATAATCAAATTTTAGATGAAATGATAGAACTTTTAGATGTTAAAGATAAAGTGCACACACAAGTAAGAAGGTTATCTTTAGGTGAGAGAATGAAAATGGAAATTATTGCATCATTGTTACATCGACCTAAAATAATTATGTTAGATGAACCTAGTTTAGGTTTAGATGTTATGTCACAATCTAAAATTAGAGAATTTGTTAAATATTATAATGAACAGTATAAAGCAACATTTATTATTACAAGTCATTATATGAATGATATAGATTCGATGTGTAAAAGAGTGTTTGTTATGAATAAAGGTAAGGGTTTGTATGATGGTGATTTTTCATCATTAATAAAAAAAATAAACCCAACCAAAAAATTAGTTTATACTTTTGAAGTACTGCCAGATAAATCTGAAATTAATTTATTAAATGAAAAATATACTTTTTTAATAAAAAGTAATATATTAGTTGCACAACTTAACGATATAGAATTAAATAAACTATTACAAGAGTTGTTTAAAATTTCTAATCCTAAATCTTTTCAAATTGAAGAATTACCTGTTGAAGAAACAATGAGATCTTTTTTTGAAAAACCTGAAAATTATCTTTAATGATAACCTGGTTTAATAAATATAGTTCCATACTTAGAGCTTCAATAATAACTGCTTTAGAATATAAGGTGAACAGTATTGTTGGATTGTTTGCAATTTTTACTGGTTTATTGATCGAATATTTAATTTGGAGTATGATATATAGTCAACAAAGTGCAGATTATACAATTGATGGGTGGTCCTTTAATAGATTAATAGCTTATATTTTTCTATCAATGATTATTGGTCAGTTAAAGTCATCTTGGGTTACTTCTCATGAAATGATTATGCAAATTAGACAAGGCTTTATGAATCAATATATTGTAAAGCCTATTTCTTTTTTTAGTTATCATTTAATGAATTTCATAGGAACTAATATTTTATATTACATACCATATTCAATATTATTTATAATATCTCCATTCATATTTAATAATTTAATTTTTAAAAATTTAATGCAGATTCCCTTTTTCTTAATTTCATTAATTATTTCAATATATCTATCATACAGTATATATTTTTTTATGGTTTGTTTTGCTTTTTGGTTTGGTGAAGTAAGAGCACTTTTGTCAGCGTATAATATTGGAATGTTTGTTCTTGCTGGACAGATTATTCCTCTTGATTTTTTTCCTAACTACTATATTAATTTTATAAACTACACACCAATTCCGTATTTAATTAAATTTCCTGTTGATACAGCTATGGCAATAAATTTTAGTTATTATAATTGGATATTCTCATTTCTCATTGGTTTATCATGGTGTTTTATAATGAAATTTTTTAGTGTAATAATTTATAAAATTGGAATAAAAAGGTATGAAGCATATGGTTCTTAAATATATTTATTTATGGATATCAATTTTTAAATACAGTTTATCAAGAGATATGGAATACAAAACTAATTTTATAGGAAGTTTATTTGTAGATGGTATATATTATATTACTTGGTATTATTTCTTTGAGATAATTTATTCTAAAACTGAGGTATTAGGTGATTTTTATAGAGAGGATATTTTAGTTTTTCTAATAGCAACTTTTTTTGTTGATACATTATATATGATGTTATTTGATGGAGCTAGTCATTTAAGAGAGCACATTAGGACAGGAAGCCTTGATTTTATTTTACTAAGACCTGTTAATTCTCAATTTTTAATTTCATTTAGATATATTAGAAGTTATACATTAGTTAGTTTACTAGTATTAACAATTATTTTGTATAATGTTTTATCATCATTCCATCCAGAATCATTAAATATATCTAATTTTTTATTTTTTATATTATCTATATCAATGGGTGTTTTAATATGGTATTGTTTTGAATTTATTACTTCATGCCTTACGTTTTATTTTAGGGACTTTAGGACTGGGGGATGGCTTACACATGAAATTATGAAATTTTCAATGAGACCTGATAGTATTTATTCTGGGTTTATAAGAAAAATTTTATTTACAATATTACCAATGGCATTGGTAGCCTCAGTACCTGCAAGATTATTATTAAATGGATTAACTTATCAGAATCAAAAATATTTTATATCTCAGGTTATTGTTGTGATAGTTCTATTTTTAATATCTAGAGTAATATGGAGAATAGGACTTAAAAAATATGAAAGTGCACAAAGCTATACTGGTCCAGTAATTTAAGTTTTCTTTTTCTTTTTTTTAGCTGCTGGAAACAAAACATTATTTAAAATCAATCTATACCCAGGAGAGTTTCTATGTAAATCTAAATTTGTTGGAGGATCTCCAACAAAGTGACGATAATCTTCTGGATCATGACCTCCTAAAAAAGTGAATGTTCCTTTACCAATATTTCCATGAATATATTTAACTTGTTCAGAGTATAAGTCTTCTGCAAGAATTATAACATGACTTTTTAGATAAACTTTATTATAACCAGTTGTTTGTCCCATAAAACCATTAATATTTGAAACATGATTTTGTATTAGCATACTTGGTACAGGATCCCATTTTGCTGAAAAACTTGAAAGTGTAAAATAATCAGATTCTGCACTTCTTGTTAAAGGTTGATGACTTGAAGGATAATCTATAGTTGAATATTCATAAATGGTTGGATCAGTATACAATTGATAATTCTCAAAAGCAATTCCATTTTCATAGTTAACATTTAAGTTATAATTTTTATCTATTGGAGTGTTATCATAAAATTCATGAACAAAATCAGTATTATAATATGATAAAGCAATATCAAAAGAATCAGTTGCTGAGCACATAGCAAACATAAAACCTCCTTGCGAAATATAATTTTTTATTTTAAGTGCTATTGTTTTTTTAAATTTATGCACACTATTAAAGCCCCACTTACTTGCATCAGAATTAAATTTTTGTTTCATATCTTTATACCAACTTTGATTCCTATATCTATAGAATTTACCAAATTGACCTGTAAAATCTTCATGATGTAGGTGTAACCAATCATATTTACTCAAAGAATTATTCATTACTTCATCATCAAATATTATATCATAACTGATATCAGCATAAGTTAATGCCAATGTAACTGCATCATCCCATGGCTGTTTATTTGGCGGTGAGTAAACAGCAATTTTAGGAGCTTTTTCTAACAATATAATTTCCATATTGTATTCTTCGATTAATGCGTAAATAGAAAGAATATCATCTGTATTTAACTCTTCATATTTTACACCTTTTAGTAAACATTTTCTTTTTATTTGTTCGCTATTATTAAATAAAAAAGAGCCTCCCCTATAATTTAAAAGCCAATCAACATTTTTATTTTCAATTAATTCAGAAAAAGCTATACCATAAGCTTTTAAATGATTAGTCTGTATATCATCCATAGGTATTAAAATCTTTTGCTGAGTAAAAATAAATTGAATTAAAACAATATAAGTTATAAGTAGTATATTCTTCTTCATAAATCTGTATCTTTATTTAAAATTTTTTCAATTTGATTTAAGCGGTTTATAATATTTTCTTTATAAATACTATTTGGATAACTAATTAGAAAATTTTCATATAAATCCATCGAATCCAAATAGTTGTTAAAAATAAAATCTTCTATTTCAATCTCTAGTATTTTTGATAATTCAGTATAAATTGTTTTATCATTCATAGATTCAATTATTTTTTTAACATCAATAAAATTCCCTTTTTTTATTTCAAGTAAGCAGTATTGAAATTGTGTTAATTCTGCAATTAAAATATTTTCAGAATTAATTAGTTTATTTAAATCTGAATAAGATTCAAATATTTTATTCATATTAATTTTATATTGAATATTAGCAAAATTTTTAAAATTAATTTTATCTTGATTAAAAGAAATTAAAATTGTTTTTAGCTCAAGTAAATCATTTAATTCTTTATCACCTAAATCATATAATTTAATTTGATTTTCTAATTCACTTAATAACAATGAATAATCACCTAAATAGAATAAATATTCTATTTTTTTAAAATTTAATTTTTTATAGATCATATTATCATTTAATGAGTTATATGAATATACAATATTTATACTTTCATCAATTAATTCTAACGCTTTCTCTAATTGTCCTTTTTCAACTACAATATCACAAATTTTAATTAGTGCATTAAATTTTAAATCATCATTGGACGAATAAATATCATAATAAATATCATATGCTGAATCTAAATCACTAAATATTTCATAATATATATTTGCAAGATAAAATTTAGATTTATTTAACTCAAAATTATTTGCAATCATTTTTTCATAAATTTTTATCAAATAGTTAATTTCATCCATTTCATAATTTTTTGATAAATTAAAATTAAAAAATAAATTTGACTCAAATTGAGAATTACTAATTGGTAAAGAAACATTTACATTAGTTGCATCAAATAGTATTTTATCACAGAAAATAAATATTTCATCTTTTAATGTTTTTTTGAAAAAATTATTTTTATTTGATTTCAAAAATAAAAAACATTCATCAATCGCTAATTTATATAAATTATTTTTAGATAGAATAGATATCATATCTCTTGAAAGAAATGTTGTATCTTTTGCAGATAGATTAATTTTTTCATTACTTAAGTTAAGTTGATCTTTAAAATGCATTCTAACTTTCTTAATTAAATTATAAGAATCATGTATCAAATTATTCTTAGATAATTTCTGAGTTATAATTTTAGCTCTATTTTTTTTAATTATGAAATTTGAATTTGTCTCATTTATAATATATTCATTAAATAAATAATCTAAATGAGTTTGCCATTTATTGCTTTTATCCCATATTTGTAATTCAAGTAAATCAATATCAAGTAAAAATTTTTCATTATTATCATTTAATGAATCTATATGTTTTATTAAAATTGAAATAAGTGTTTTGTAATCACCTTTATCAATTAGAATTGGTTTAATTTTTTTATATATTTTTTTACTTGAATTGTTTTCATTAAACAATTTAATATATATATTAAGTGCCTCATCTATATTATTTATTTTTTCAAGTTCTTGAGCAGAATTAAATAAAATAATTTGATTTGATGAATCTTCACAAAGTATAAAACTCAGCATTAATATTATATAAATTTTAGTCTTCATTAGATTCTATTTTTTCATCAATTAATATTTTGATATACTCTTTCACAATATTTTTATTTTCAGGTGAAATATCTTGATTTTGATTCAATATATTTAAACTTTCATATAGCTTTTTGATTTCTATATCTTTATTTTTTGTTAGCTTATCAAGATTATTTTTTTTAAGATTTTCATTATCATATTTATCAGTTTTCCATAAATCATCCATACCCTTTTCTTTATTAGCTTTTTGATGATTTAATAATTTATTATAAACGCTTGTGCCTTTTTCATAAGTTTCTTCATTTAAAATATTATTTTGTAAATCATTAATAATATCATTCATATCATCTAGTGCTTTTCCTAGTTCACCTTGTCCTTCTTTTCCGCCAGGTTGCGAACTATTTTCATCCATTAATTGTTGTAACTTGGCCATTAATTCTTTTTGTTGATTAAGAAGGCTTTGCATTAATCCATTTTGACCTTGCTGACCCATTGGAAGAGGTAACATGGACTGCATACCTTTATTCATTGATTGTTGAGCTTGGCCTAATTCACTTAAAGCTTCCATATATTGTTCGTATCCAGATGGTGTGCTAGATGCTTGCATTTCATCCATTGATGTTAATAATAAAATTACTGATTCATTCATATGATTCAGAACATTTATTTTAGATATTTTTGCGTCTTTAATTTGTCCTTGCTCAAGATTTGATATAGAATTAACTAAATATTTAAAAATTTGGCCAAATGATTTGGAAATTTCTGGTTTTATATAAAAACTTTTATTTGATAAATCTGTAATTTGTAAAAATAATGTTTTGTACTGTTCAAGAATTAAATTTTGATTAACTGTTAAATCCTTAACCATAGGATTATTTTTATATTTTATAGCTTTTGATAGATTATATAATTCTTCTTGATTATATGATAAATCAATTAAATTTTTTATTACTCTAGTATACATAACTAATATTTCAATTTTGGAATTATTATTATATTCATCAATTATTTCATCTAATTTAGATTCAATGGTTAACAAATTACCTTCAATTTTTTTTGAAGAAGTTTTTTTGTCATCAAAATTATTATTTTTTATTTCTTTAAAGTCATTATTTAACTTTTTAGATAAATTACTATTAATTAGTTCATTTAGTTTATTTGAAATATTAGTATTTGATTCTTTAGTAAGTTCAGAAGCTTCTTTGATATTTTTGATTAATTCATCAAAGTTTTGAATTTGATTATTTTCTATAGCATCTATTTCAAATTCCTTTTTTTGTTCAATGTTATTTGTCATATCATTTTGTATATTTTTCATTTCATCAATTCTTTTGATTATCTCTTCAAATTTTTGCTCTGTAATTATTTGTTCAAATAATTTCATCATTCGATCTAATTGATTTTCAAGATCTGACATTTCAAATTCAAAATTATTTAATTGTTCTAATGAATCCTTTAAATCATTTTCATCCATTGATTTTTGTAATTCTTCTAATGCTTTCATTAGTTCAGGAGTTATAATTTCTTCAAACATTTTTCTTAAGGATTCAATTTTATCACCTAAACTTTCATTAACTAAATTATTTTTATCGTTTATTTGTTCTATCTTTTCAATTGTATTTTCTAATTCATTGATTTTATTTTCTATTTTTTCAAGCTCTCCAATCATCTCATTTGAACTTTCTTGTTGATCCCAACCTAATTGCTCTTTAAGTATTTCATTCGAAATTTCTTCATATTTATTTTTTAATTTTTCCATAGATACATCCATATTTTCAAATGATTCAAAAAAATTATCTTGTTCATTTTGCACTTCCATAAATAATTCATCTAAGCTAGGATAATAAGCACTCATATTTTGTGATTTTGCTATACCAGGACCATCAAAATTATTATTATCAAATACTCTGAGCCAAAAAATAATTTCATCTCCAGGACCAATATTAATTTTTGATATATCCCATTTAAACTTAAAATGTTGGTTAGTTTGATTATCATATTTAATAATGTCCGATGAATAAATAATTGTATCATTTTGAAAGCTATATGGTTTAATTATATAATATTCTAATATAACTTTATCTAACCCAAAATCATCAGCTAACTGAGCTGAAATATTTACTGACATACTTTCATCAATTTTTAAAGATTTAGTAGGTTTATCAATATTAATAATTGGCACCATATCATAAACAGGCTTTACTTGGTATTTAAGCTTTGAATTAATATTATCATTATAATCTTTAAGTAATATATTGAATTCATTTAGGCTATCAACTTGAAAAGATTTAAGTATTTTTTTACCATTTAAATCCATATTCATTATTGAATTATTAAATTTTAAAATTGCAGAATTAAGAATTTCATCTGATTCACCCTTGATTGTAATTATTGAACCTTTTAAAGCATTTATTATAGTCAAATTATTTTGATGCTTAAAATTTTTAATGTTTGTGTATGAAGGGGGTTCGATTATTATATCTAATTTTTTAAGTTTTGGTCTTTTTTTAGGTATTATTAAAATTGTATCAGAATTAATTTGATAATTTTTAAAAGGTATAAAATACTTAGATTTATATTCAGCCCAAAAATTTGTATTAGTTGTAATTGAATTGAATGAAAATGAAAAAACATCGTTAACTTCACTAATTTTTTTTTGGTATATTTGATTATTGCTTTCCCAAAACAAATCTAATTCATCAGGGATTTCGCCATTGACTATGATTTTTAAATCTAATTTATCACCAGTATAAAGTGATTTGTTTTTTGGTTCAATAATTAAAGAAAAAGGTAGTGGTTTTACATAATCAGAATTTATATTGATTAACCTTGTAGAAGCATTCATTAGATTTGGATTTATATTTAGAATGAAAAAAAATATAAAAATTATTAAAAAAAGAATCCAAATTTTATGATTATAATTATTTGGAAATAAACTTTTTAACTCATCATAGTTTAATTTTTTTTCAACATCTAATACAGCTTTATCAATAAGATCAGAATATTTATTATTTTGATTTGATGTAAATATTTGCAGTGCATTTATTATCGAATCTTTTAATTTAATTTTGTTGGATAGCTCTTTTGCAAGTTCATTATTATGGGAATTACCATTTATATTGAATTTATGTATTATTATTTTAATGATAATAAATAAAATTGAAGACAAAGTTATAAAAATTATATTCAAAAAAATTTTATTTTTAATCAACGGGTCTAAATATGCACTTTTTTCAATCAAAATAAGTAAAATAGATGAAAAGCATACGAAAATCAAAAATGATAAAATAAAATTTATAGTTTCTAATTTTAGTTTTTGATTTAAATAGTAATTTAAAAATTTGTTAATGTGGTCCATTTTAATGACTTAATGCGTAAATTATGATGTTAGTTCCCATTTTTAAAGCATCAAGTTTTTTATTGTAGTCTAACTTAGTGCCAGTAATTCGTATGTGCTCTTCATCTGTTTCCCAGCCATCACCTAGATCAGATTCTAATGTATAAAGGATAATTAATCTACCATTATGATACATTCCTAAAGCTTTAGGTTCTTTATTATCATGTTTATGTATTTTAGGCAATCCATTCTCCATTTTATAAAAAATATTAAAAATATCATGATTTTTTTCTAAGATTACCCACTCTTTTTCAGGAAAAACAAATTTTATTTCATTAAAAAATGATTTATCAAAATTATAATTATCGTCAACATGTAAAAAACCGCCATTCATTAAGTGTTTTCTTAAATCTTTTATTTCATTTTTTGTCAATTTAATCCCTTGCCAAGATCCATTTTTTCTAAGTTCTCCATGACCAGTCATATATAAATACTTTCTTTTAAAAAACTCTTCATCACCAATTTTTACTTTAAGTTCATTATCTCTTCGAATTTTAGAAATAGAAATATTTGTATGTTCATGAATAAATTTTATTAGTTCAGATAATGCAGTTTCATCTGAATTCCAATCACCTGGAGAATATTCAACTAAACCTATTTTAAACGAATTATCATAATTCATTGTACTTAATAAAAGTCCAAATAAAACAGGCATTATAATTTTTATAATATGTCGATTTTTGAATTTCATATTTTAAATAAATTATATTGTATAACAAACTAATATAAAAATAACCTATATTTATCACTATTAAATTAAAAAATTAATATGCAAAAAATAATGTATAAAAAGTTTTTAATATTTCTTATTTGTTTAAGTTTTTTAATATCAAATAGAAATGATTGGTCAACCTCACCAATTGATAATTTTATCAATAATAAATTCAATCAGATGATTTATAAAAATCCAATTTATTTAATACCATATGATTTAAAAATAGGATTTTCTACATTTGGAGGATCAAATTATTTTAATAATTTTATGAAGGGAATTCCAGGTCCTGGCTCTAACCCAATTATACTTGATAATCAGGATGTAAATAATGATTTCATTTTAAGCAGCTCTGAAAGATCTATTTTTTTTATTGAATTAGATATTCTAAAATATAATTTTTTTGAAAGGATATATCATCAAAATATAATTGATATACACATGGGTACTGGATTTAGATATTCAAAAATGTTATCAAACCCAAAAGCTCCAATTTACGGTAATTTTGAAAATAAAGGATACAGATTCAGGCCAACTATTTACGATGGTTTTATTAGTACAACATTTAATTTGCAATATTCTAAATATTTTTTTATTTATACGCACTATAATTTTGGTATTAGTTATTCAACTATATATGAATCTCTTGCACAACAATCATATTTAAACGCCTCAGGATTAAATGAAAGTATTTCGATTGGATTTAAATATATTATTAATCAACAATCTTTGCCTTACAATTATATTATAGGTACAGAGTTAAGAGCAGCTAGAACATATTTAAATAAAATAAATGATGTAGATAATGTTAGTCCGATTGAGGCATTAGATTTAAACAGCTTATCTTTGGTTTTTACTTTTGGGACAATGTTTGGGGGAGATAAGACAAAGGGAGATGATGCTTATAAATTAATGCTTAATAAAGATTATATTAGTGCAGCAGAAAAATTTAAACAATATTTAAATATATATAATTATGAATTTAGAAACTCCAAAGCAAAAGAGATGCTTAATTTTTGTTATACTCAAATTCCATATCAATTTTTTGATATCGGTTTAAACTATTTTAACAAAGGTGATTTTGATCAAGCATTGTATAATTTTGAAAAATCTGAATCAATTGCAAATCCTGAATTAATTTTAGAGATTGAATCTTATAAAAGAGAAATAGCTTTAGCTATCATAGCAGATGTTGAAAATAATTTAGACAACAATTCATTTTCTAATGCATTGAAAAAATTAAATAAAACAAGAAGTATTTCTCCTTTTCTTTGGGCAGAAACTGATAGAGCAGAATCAAAAATATTAATTAAAAAAGGAGATATTCTAAAAAAAACTAATAATTATTTATATGCTATTGATTACTATCAACAAGCTCTTGAACTTAATCCTGAATTATTTAAAGATATTAATGAAAAATATAATGAATTAGTAGTTCTTATAATTAAGCATATTAATAGAACTAAAAATTTTAAAGAACTATATATTGTTAAAGATTATCTAAGATATATCATATCAATAAAACCAGTTTATTCAGACTATTATGAATCTATTATTAATGATATAGATACAAGATTAAATGATTATAATTATGTTATAAATAATTTTAAGCTTAAAAATTATATAAATGACAAAAAAAATCGAGATAAGAAAAAATTAGCTAAAAATATTAATTTAGGTATGACAATTAATGAAATAGAAACAATTTTAGGAACACCAGAAATTAAAAAAAATGAAGATGATTATGAATTATGGATTTATGATATTGATAAGAATTCCAAGACTTTGTTCTTTAAGGATTATATATTAATTAAAATGGATTAATTAATCATATTATTTATTTTAAGAGTAAAAATTTTTGTTGTATCGACCTTTTCAATATTTCCAATTCCAAGCACTATATTTTTATATATTTCAATATCATAAATCTTGTTAGAATTTAAATTATTAAAATATTTTTCATCTAATTTATTACCTAAGGAGTCGGTTTTAATTACAAATGAACAATATTGATTATCTTCTATTAATTGAAAACCACAGATAATATAATTAGATTTAGTTGTTTCCTCAACATCATAGACTACTTCACTATATTTATTTCCAAAAATTTTATACCACTCTTGAGTCCCGTTTTTAGATATTTTAATTATTAAAATATCTTTTTTATTTTTTGTATTCGTTGTTGTATTACCAACAATAATATAACCTCCATCGATGGTATTTTTTATATCATATAATCTATGATTAAAATTTTCATCGTCACTACTAAATTCATAATTCCAAAGAATTTGACCTAAATCATTTATTTTAGATACAAATAGAGTATTTGAATTTTGTCCAGCAATAATTATTTGATCATTTTTATTTTTTAACATATGACTAGCGAATGTACATTCAACTTCAGGAAGATAAGAGAACCATTTTTCTTCACCCATGTCATTTATTTTAAGAATTAAAGCATTATTTTTTGACGCTTTGGTATATCCAAGAACCCAATATTCATTATATTTATTTTCTATTATTTCATAACCTTTGCTATCGAAATTATTTGCACCATAATTTTTTGACCAAATTACATTAAATTTTGGATCAGTTTTAATTACAGAAATTTTGTTCCATTCATCATTGTTATTTTTATTATACCCTACAAACAAGTAATCATTATTTTTAAGCTGTTTTCCAGATAAAATTAAGCCATTCTTATCATCTAAATTTTTTTTATTATATTGATTAAGGTTAGAATCAATTGATAAAATAATTGATCTCTTATTTGAAAATTTATCGTTTGATAGATTACTTATAATATGAAATAATGAATCTGATGCTAAAACATGGTATGAATTATTATAATTATCAAACGAAAATTCATTAATTAATATTTGTTTTTCTTTTAATATATTCGAATATAATAAAGAAAATAATAAACAAAAGATTGATGTAATATTTAAAATTATATGTTTCATAGTAAAAATTTAATAAACTATATTAATGAAAATGTATATTTTATTTATTTTTATAACAATAATAGCTGTAATATCTTTTTTTATTTTTACAGCATTTAGTTCACCATCGTCTAAGGTAGTAGTTGGTCAAAAAGCTCCACATTTCGAATTATATGATCAAGATGGAGATTTATTTTCATTAGATGATTATTTAGGAAAAAAATTAGTAATTTATTTTTTTCCAAAAGCTTTTACACCAGGTTGAACAAAACAAGCTTGCGAGTTTCGTGATAAATCTGATATTTATGTTAAAAATAATATTCATGTAGTTGGTATAAGTTATGATACAAGAAAAACACAGAAAGAATTCTCAGAAAAATATTCTTTAAATTTTAAAGTTTTATCTGATTCTGAAAAAAAAGTATCAAATTTATATGGTATTGATACATTTTTATTCCCAAAAAGAGTAACTTTTTTAGTTGATGAAAAAGGTATCATTTTTAATATAGTTAATAGTTTTAGTTTAAATGATTATGCAGATAAAGTAATTGAAATTTTTAAGGAACATGAGCATATAAATGAAAATGAAAATAAAAGATAGAACTCACACTTGCGGTGAGTTAAATGAAAATAAATTAGATGAAATTGTCATTCTTAAAGGTTGGGTGTCTAAGGTAAGAGATTTAGGTAGTGTAATATTTACTGATATTAGAGACAGATATGGTAAAACTCAATTAGTTTTTAATTTTGAAAAGGATGATAATTCATATAATTTAGCAAAAAAATTAAGTCTTGAAGATGTAATTGGAATTGAAGGTAAAGTCGTCAAGCGTCCAGACAATGCAATTAACACTGAAATCTTTACTGGAGGCATAGATGTTGAAGTTAATTACTTGGAAATATACAATAAATCATTGACACCACCTTTTGACATAAATGATAGAAACTCAGCTATGGAGGACCATAGATTAAAATATAGATACTTAGAGCTTAGAACCAAAGATTTACAAAAAAATTTAATAATTCGTCACAAAACTGCAATTTTAACACGCAATTTTTTATCAAATCAAAATTTTATAGAAATTGAAACTCCTATATTAATGAAATCCACACCTGAAGGTGCTAGGGATTTTCTTGTTCCAAGTAGATTACATAAAGGAAAATTTTATGCACTTCCTCAATCACCTCAAACATACAAACAATTACTAATGGTTTCCGGATTTGATAAATATTTTCAAATTGTAAAATGTTTTAGAGACGAAGACTTTAGAGCAGATAGACAACCTGAATTTACCCAAATAGATATTGAAATGTCTTTTATTAAACAGAATGATATTCTGTCCCTTGGAACAAATTTAATTAAGTATATATGGAAAGAAATATTGGATATTGATTTAAATGAAGATTTTCCTATATTGTCATATGAAGAGGCTATGAACGAATATGGTAGCGACAAACCTGATTTAAGGTTTGGTATGAAATTAAAAGATTTTAATTCATATATAATTAAGTCAGAATTTAATACTTTTATCAATATTATTAATGATGGTGGAACTGTAAAAGCAATAGTTTGTAATAACCCAGAAAATTATACTCGAAAAATAATAGATGAACTTACAGATACAATGAAAACTTATCATTCAGCAAAAGGATTAGCTTGGTTTAAAATTAAAAACAAAAAATTTGATGGTGGAATAGGTAGATTTTTTAATAATGAAACACAAAATGAAATAATTAATGATCTTAACATTAAAAATGATTCAATAGTTTTCTTAATCGGAGATTCTAAAAAAATTACACTTAATGCAATGGGTGCTTTAAGAACGATATTAGGACAAAGGGAAGGCTTAATAAATAATAATAAATGGGCTCCATTATGGGTTATAGATTTTCCACTTTTTGAAAAAGATGATAGTAATAATTTTGCACCCCTTCATCATCCATTTACTTCACCGAGAGATGAAGATATAAATTTATTAGATACGGACCCAAGTAAAATCAAATCAATTGCATATGATATTGTTATGAATGGATATGAATTAGGTGGTGGATCAATTAGAATACATGATAGTAAAATTCAAAAAAAGATTTTTAGTATTTTAGGTATTTCTGATCAAGAAGCAGAAGAAAAGTTTGGTTTTCTTATGAATGCATTTAAATATGGTGCCCCTCCACATGGTGGTATGGCATTTGGTTTTGATAGAATTGTAATGTTATTAGCTAATTGCACTCAAATTAGAGATGTAATTGCTTTTCCTAAAACTACATCAGCAGCATCACTAATGGATAATTCTCCTTCTGAAGTTGACACAACTCAACTTAATGAATTAGGATTAAAAATATCATCAGATTAGTTCGCATTTGAAAAGTATATAATTTTATGTAAATTTCTATGCTTTATAGAAGACAAATTACCCTTTTAGATATCTTTCTATAAAGGGCTTTTTAATTTAGGATTGTTTTATGAAAAAAAATTTTGACATTAGCTTAGTTGATCCATTGTCGTTTATTGGTGCAAATGATAAGAATATAAAAATTCTTGAGGATAGTTTTTCAACTAAAATTGTTATTAGAGGAAGCCAAATAAAACTAAATGGAAAGAAAAGCGAAATTGAAGTTTTAAGCAACATTCTAAATAATATGTTAATCTTAGTAGAAAAAAAAGGTCAAATAGAGGAAAGAGATGTACTTGACTTTATAAATGCAAAAAATTTATCAGACGATAACAAATCTGAAATATCTGCAGATAAAGTAATCTTGCATACTTTTAAAGGTACGGTTTATGCCAAAACAAAAGGCCAAAAAAAATATTTAGAGGCAGTTAATAATCATGATATAACCTTTGCAGTTGGGCCTGCTGGTACAGGTAAAACATACCAGGCAGTTGCTAGTGCAGTATCAGCTTTAAAAAATAAAATTGTGAATAAAATTGTTATTACTAGACCAGCAGTTGAAGCAGGTGAAAGTTTAGGTTTTTTACCTGGAGATTTAAAAGAAAAAATTGATCCATATTTGACACCAATTTATGATGCACTAAATGATATGATAGATAAAGAAAAGTTAAATATATATATTGATAGTAGAGTAATAGAAATAGCTCCACTAGCATATATGAGAGGTAGAACTCTTCATAATGCATTTATTATTTTAGATGAGGCACAAAACGCAACTACTATGCAGATGAAAATGTTTTTAACCCGGTTAGGAGTCACATCAAAAGCCATAATTACGGGAGACTTAACCCAGATAGATTTACCAAATAAAAAAATGTCTGGCTTGATAGAAGCAATAAATATTTTAAAAAACATTGATGGTATATCATGTATTAATTTTGAGCCAACTGATGTTGTTAGGCATTCATTAGTTAAAGATATTATAAATGCCTATTCAAAGAATGAGAGTAAAAATGAATAATTCATACATATATGGTTATAAAAGAACTCCAATTGGAGCATTTAGAGGGACTTTAAGTAAAATTCCTGCTACAGAACTTGGTTCAATTGTAATTAAATCATTATTGAAAGAAAATAATATAAATGTTGAAAAAATTGAAGAAGTAATAATGGGTAATGTTTTATCAGCTAATTTAGGCCAAGCGCCAGCTAGGCAGGCAGCTTTAGGTGCATCTTTACCAAATAGTGTGAAGTGTATGACAATAAATAAAGTGTGTGGTTCAGGGTTAAAATCTGTTATGTTAGCAGATGATTCAATAAGATTAGGAAAAAGCAATTTATGTATAGCAGGTGGAATGGAAAATATGAGTCTGGCTCCATTTTATTTAGAAAAATCTAGATTTGGAATTGGATTTGGTCATGATAAAATCATTGATTCAATTCTAAAAGACGGATTATGGGATCCTTACAATAACTTTGCTATGGGTAATTGTGGAGAACATTTGAATAATGAAATGCAATATACTAGACAAGCTCAAGATGATTTTGCAATTAGTTCATATGAAAAATCTAATTTAGCTATTAAAAATAATAATTTTGAAGGTGAAATATGCCCAGTAACTACTAGCTCAAAAAAAGGGAAATCTACTTTTGAAACAGATGAAGAACCTTTGAAATTTGATAAAGATAAAATCTCAATGCTAAAACCTGCTTTTTCAAAAGATGGAACAATAACAGCTGCTAATGCTAGTAGTTTAAGCGATGGTTCAGCTGCTATGTTGATTGGAAATGATAGTTTATTAAGAGAATCGCAAATCCAACCTAAAGCAAAGATTGTTTCGCATTCATCTTTTGCTACTGAACCTATTTATTTTACTAAGGCTCCAATTTACGCAATACAAAAATTGTTAAAGCAAACAGAATTATCTATTTCTGATATTGATTTATTTGAAATAAATGAAGCTTTTTCATGTGTACCAATGATCGCACTAGATAAACTTAATATTCCAAAAGAGAAACTTAATGTTAATGGTGGCGCTGTATCTATGGGACATCCAATAGGTGCTTCAGGTGCTAGAATATTAGTAACACTAGTTAATGCACTAATTAAAAGAAAACTAAAATATGGAATTGCATCAATATGTATTGGTGGTGGTGAAGCTTGTGCAATACTTATAGAAAATTATAATAAATAGATGGCTAAAAAATATAAAATTGCAGTAATAGGATCGGGTACAATGGGTAATGGAATTGCACATGTTTGTGCGCAATCAGGTAATAAAACTCTATTATTAGATATAAATGATAATCAGCTTCAAGATGCTATATCAAATATAAAGAATAATTTAAAGAGACAATTAAAAAAAAATATTATAAACCAAGGTGAAATGAATCAAATTTTAAATAATATACAAACAACAACAGATTTAAATATGTGTAAAGATTTTGATTTAATAATTGAAGCAATACCAGAGAAATTTGAATTAAAGTCTAGTTTGTTTAAAGAGCTTGATAAAATTTGTAATAAAAATACAGTTTTTGCAACGAATACATCTTCTATATCTATTTCAAATTTAGCAAATCAAACTAGAAGGGACGCAAAATTTATTGGAATGCATTTTATGAATCCTGTTCCAATAATGAAATTAGTTGAAGTTATTAATACACTTAAAACTGATTCAAATACAACAAATATGATAGTTGATATAATTGAAGGAATGAATAAAGTTCCTATTCAATGCAATGATTATCCTGGATTTATATCAAATAGAATTTTAATGCCAATGATTAATGAAGCTATATTCTGTTTAGAACAAAATGTAGCTACAAAAGAGGCAATTGATGGTATTATGAAGTTGGGAATGGCTCATCCAATGGGACCTCTAGAGTTAGCTGATTTCATTGGATTAGATGTTTGTTTAGATATAATGGAAGTTTTATGCTCAGGATTTAATGATTCTAAATATAGGCCATGCCCTCTTTTAAAAAAGATGGTTAGTTCTGGATTGTTAGGCAAGAAAACAGGAAAAGGATTTTATAAATATGATTAATTTTCAATTAAGTGAAGAGCAAGAATTATTAAGACAAACAGCAAGAGATTTTGCAAATAATGAGCTAAAAAATGATGTAGTTTATAGAGATCAAAATAAAATTTGGCCTACAGAACATATTAAAAAAATGTCTGAATTAGGTTTTTTAGGTATGATGGCTAATCCAAAATGGAATGGTGGAGGTATGGATACTATTTCGTATGCAATAGCTATGGAAGAAATTTCAGCTGTTGATGCATCTGCAGGTGTAATTATGTCAGTTAATAATTCCTTAGTATGTTATTTGATTGAACACTTTGGAAATGATTTTCAAAAAGAAAAGTATTTAACACAATTATCAACAGGAAAAAAATTAGGTGCATTTTCTTTATCTGAGCCGCAATCAGGTTCAGATGCATCAAATATGATAACTACTGCAGTAAAAGATGGTGATCATTATATTTTAAATGGAACAAAAAATTGGGTAACGAATGGAATAAATTCAGATTTAGTTTTAGTTTTTGCTTTAACAACTAAAGAAATTGGGCATAAGGGAATATCTTGTTTCATAGTTGAAAAAGGATCTTCTGGTTTTGAATGTGGAAAGGCAGAAGATAAACTAGGAATTAGAGCATCTGATACATGTGAATTGTATTTTGATAATGTTAAAGTATCTTCAAAAAACCTTGTAGGAAAAGAAGGCGAAGGATTTAAAATTGCTTTAGCAACTTTGGATGGAGGCAGAATAGGAATTGCTGCACAGGCCTTAGGTATTGCAAAGGCATCTTTAGATGCTTCGTTAGTTTATTCAAAAGAAAGAGAACAGTTTGGAAAACCTATCTCTTCAAATCAAGCTATTCAGTTTAAAATTGCCGATATGGCTATGGAGATTGAGGCTGCTCGACTGTTAACATGGAAAGCAGCATGGTTAAAAGATAACAAACAAAATTTTAGCTCATTAGCATCCATGGCAAAAGTATATGCATCTGAAGTAGCAATGCGAGCCTCTACCCAATGTGTCCAAATTCATGGTGGATATGGCTTTATTCAAGAAACAGGAGTTGAAAGATTAATGAGAGATGCTAAAATAACACAAATTTATGAAGGAACCTCAGAAATTCAACGTGTTGTTATTGCTAGATCTTTATTAAAATAAAGGAGAATAATGGAAATTTTTAAAGAATTAAATTCTAGAGGACATGAACAAATTGCTTTCTTTAATGATCCCTATTCTGGTTTAAAAGGTATAGTTGCAATACATAATACAACACTTGGGCCAGCTTTAGGTGGTTGTAGAATGTGGAATTATAAATCAGAAAAAGAAGCCATTATTGACGTTCTTAGATTATCTAAAGGGATGACTTATAAAGCTTCAATCGCAGGATTAAATTTAGGTGGTGGTAAAGCAGTTATAATTGGAGATCCAAAGAAAGATAAAACTGAAAAATTATTTAGATCTTTTGGAAGATTTGTAGAAGGTTTAGGTGGTAGATATATAACTGCTGAAGATGTTGGTACAAACATTCATGATATGGAAAATGTTAAAATTGAAACTAGTTATGTTACTGGTATTGCTAAATCACTAGGTGGAAGCGGTGACCCTTCTCCTGTAACAGCTTTTGGTGTTTATATGGGAATTAAAGCTAGTGTAAAAGAAAAGCTTAATAAGAATTCTCTAAATAATTTAAAAATTTCTGTTCAAGGGTTAGGCCATGTTGGTACACATTTAGTTAACTTATTAAACAATGACGGTGCTGAGATTTATGTAACTGATATTGATAAAAAAAGAGTAGATCAAATTGTAGAAAAATATAATTGCAAATATATTGATCCTGATGAAATATTATTTCAGGACGTTGATATTTATGCCCCGTGTGCACTTGGTGCGACAGTAAATGAAAATACTATTCCTAAATTAAATTGCAAAATAATTGCAGGTGGAGCGAATAATGTTTTACAACAAACAAACAGAGATAGTGAACTATTAATTAAAAGAGATATTTTATATGCTCCTGATTATGTGATAAATGCTGGAGGATTGATTAATGTTGCAAATGAATTAGAGGGATATGATAAAGAAAAAGCATTTAACCAGGCTGAAAAAATATATGATACACTTATGGGCATTTTTAAAAGATCAAAAAAAGATTCAATTTCAACAACTGAAGCAGCAGCATTGCAAGCTGAAGACAGAATAAAAAAAATATCTACTCTAAAGTCATTTTATCTTCCTTATAAAAAAACTTTTAAAATTAGGAACGATTAGTCTATTATGAATAGAAATCAAAAAAGATTATCACGATGTCTATCGTTACAAGTTTATTATGCATGGATAATATCTGAATCTCATCCAAAGGATATATTAAATCATTTAAAAAATCTCACTTTTGATGAAATAGAAGAGATATTGTCTATCAATGATAATTTTGATGATGAAAATTTAGTAATTTCAAAAGATATTATTGAATATGCATTTAAATTAATAGAAAGTACAATAAGTAAATGCGATGAAATAGACATTTTTATAGAATCAAAACTAAAAAATTGGGATTTAAAAAGAATTGCATTAATTGATAAGCTTATATTAAGATTATCTATAAATGAAATGTATTATTTTGATGATGTACCACCAAAAGTATCCATTGTGGAAGGTGTAGAAATAGCAAAAATTTTTGGTAACAATCAAAGCAGTGCTTTTGTTAATGGAGTATTAGATTCAATATATAATGACTACAAAAAAAACAATAGATTAAAAATAAGCTAATGTCAGTATTTAATAAAATTATAACTAAAGTTTTTGGAAAAAAATCAGATAAAGATTTAAAAAAAATCTATCCAATAGTAGACCAGATAAATCAAGAATATTCAACGTTAGAAAAATTAACTGATGATGAGCTAAAAAATATTTTTAGTGATATTAAAAATAAACTTCATGAAAATATTAACCATAAAAAAATAGATAAATCAGAAGATGATATAAAAAAAATTAAAGATGATTTTTTAAATGACAATATGGTTAAAGTTTTTGCTATTGTTAAAGATGCCGCAAGAAGATTAAGAGGCACAACATTTAATGTTATGGAAACACAAATGAATTGGGATATGGTTCATTATGATGTTCAATTAATTGGAGGAATTGTATTACATCAAGGAAAAATATCTGAAATGAAAACTGGTGAAGGCAAAACTTTAGTTTCAACTTTACCAATTGTATTAAATGCAATGACAGGTGATGGTGTTCATGTAGTAACCGTAAATGATTATCTAGCTCAACGTGATAGTCAGTGGATGGGTTTATTATTTAATTTTTTAGGATTAACTGTTGGATGCTTACTTGATAGAATGCCTCCTCAAGAAAGAAAAAAAGCATACAATATGGACATTACTTACGGAACGAATAGTCAATTTGGTTTTGATTATCTTAGAGATAATATGGTTTCATCTTTGGATTTAAAAGTTCAAAAAAAACATGCATATGCAATCATAGATGAAGTTGATTCCGTATTAGTTGATGAAGCAAGAACTCCCCTTATAATATCTGGTTCAGTAGATGCACCTGTAAATCAAGATTTTAGTAATTGGAGGAATAAAATAGAATCTCTTGTTAGAACACAAAATAAATTTGTAAATGATCTTATTTCAGAAGCAGAAACATTATTTGAAGACAACAGAAAAAGTGAAGCAGGGCTTAAATTATTAATTGCTTCAAAAGGTGCTCCAAAAAATAAAAGATTAATGAAATTATTTCAAGAAACTGGTGTAAAAAGATTAGTACATGATACTGAAAGTGAATATATAAGAGAAAAAAAAATAAACGAGATTGAAGATTATCTTTATTTTGTAATTGATGAAAATTCTAGGGTAACAGATTTATCTGAAAAGGGTAGAGAGTATTTATCATCCGCAAATCCAGAATATTTTATTATTCCTGATTTGGGTGAATTGTATTTTGAGATAGAAAATGAGTCTGGAATTACAAAAAGTGAAATTAACAAAAGAAAGCAAGAAGCCCAAATCATTCATGGTGAAAGAAGTGAAAGAATTCATATTATAAATAAATTATTGCAGGCTTTTTGTTTATATGAAAAAGATATTGAATACATCGTTCAAGAAGGTAAAGTGCAGATTGTTGATGAACATACTGGTAGAGTTTTACATGGAAGAAGATATTCTGATGGTTTACATGAAGCAATTGAAATAAAGGAAAATGTTGTAGTAGGCAGAGAAAGTCAGACTCATGCCACGATAACTATTCAAAACTATTTTAGAATGTATAATAAGTTGGCAGGTATGACAGGAACAGCATTAACTGAAGCCCAAGAATTTATGGAAATTTATAAGTTAGATGTAATTGAAATACCAACTAATGTACCAATACAAAGAATTGATCATAATGATTTTATATTTAGGTCAAAAAGGGAGAAGTATAATTCAGTTGTAAATAAATTAAGAGAATTATGCGAAAAAGGACAACCTGTACTAGTAGGGACAACTTCAGTCGAGGAATCTGAAATTTTATCTAAAAAATTAAAATTGGCTAAAATATCACATAATGTTTTAAATGCAAAACAACATCAAAGAGAAGCTGAGATTGTATCGAGAGCAGGGCAGAAAAGTGCTATAACTATATCTACAAATATGGCTGGAAGAGGAACTGATATTAAGCTTGGTGATGGAGTAAAAGAATTAGGTGGTTTATTTATTTTAGGGACAGGAAGACATGAATCTCGAAGAATAGATCTACAGCTTAGAGGAAGATCAGGAAGGCAAGGAGACGCAGGTGAGTCAATTTTTTATTTAAGTTTAGAAGATGATTTAATGAGAATATTTGGTTCTGATAGAATAGCAAATGTTATGGATAAATTAGGAATTGAAGAAGGTGAAGTAATTACACATTCAATGGTAACAAAGTCAGTTCAAAGAGCTCAACAAAAATTAGAAACTAGAAATTTTAGTATAAGAAAACATGTTTTGGAATATGATATGGTAATGAATACCCAAAGAGAAATAATTTATACTAGAAGAAATTTATTTTTAGATGAAAGAAAAGTATTAGACGAATTAGATAATATAATGACTGAATTTATTGATGAAAATATTAATGAGTTTAATAATGGTTCATCTATAAATTCTATTAACTATGATAATTTAAGCAGCGAATTTTTAGAATCTTTATCTGTTGATATAAAAGATTTAGACTCAAAATCTAACAGTATAGATAAACTAAAGCACAATTTAAAAAATAGTTTAGATGAGGTTATAACATATAAAAAAAATTCAATAGGTAATCAAATTTTTGAAAATTTTGTAAAATTTGTTTCATTATCAGAAATTGATAAAAGATGGAGAGAGCATTTAAGTGCAATGGATCAAATGCGTGAAGGTATAAATCTTAGAGCGTATGGTCAAAAAAATCCATTAATTGAATACAAAAAAGAAGGTTTTATATTATTTGAAGAAATGATGTTTTCAATAAATAAAGAAATTTTAAAAAATATTTTTAGAACAAATCTAACAAAAGTTGATGAGTCTAAAATAATAGTTGAAAGCAACATTCCTAAAAATTTACAAATGTCACATAATAAAACTCCTGGAATAAATTTACCTAATGTTGCACAGAAAAAAATACAAAAACCTATATCTAATAATATTGTAAAAAAATATGGAAGAAATGATAGAATTAAAATATCAAATGGAAGTGAAACAAAAATTATAAAATTTAAAAAAGCAGAAAATTTATTAAATCAAGGATGGAACATAATTGAGTAAGAAAAATAAAAAATTTAGCACCAAATCTATACATGTAGGTCAAAATCCTGAAAAACTTTACGGTTCTGTTTCATTGCCACTATACCTAACATCAACTTTTAAACAAGAAGAATTTGGTGAATATATTTATGATTATTCTAGGGCAGGCAATCCAACACGTACTAATTTAGAAGAAAATATTAGCTCTCTTGAAAACGGTGTTGGTGCTGTTGCATTTAGTTCGGGTATGGCTGCAGTTTCAGCTATAATACATCTTTTATCATCTGGTGATGAGATTATTTTTACTCGAAATGTTTATGGTGGAACTTTTAGAATAATGGATAAAATTTATAAAAATTTTAATATAATTCCTCATTGGGTTGATACTACAAATTTAGATGAAATTGAAAGTAAGATTAATAATAAAACAAAAATAATTTTTATAGAAACACCTACTAATCCAATGATGGAAATTTCAAATATTAAAGAAATTTCTAAAATTTGCAGAAAAAATAATTGTATACTAGTTGTTGATAATACATTTATGTCACCTTATAATCAAAGACCAATAGATCATGGTGCTGATATAGTAATGCATAGTACAACAAAATATTTAGGTGGACATAGCGATATAATCGGTGGAATATTAGTATGTAATAATTTAGAAATAATTGAAAATTTAAAATTTATACAAATGTCAGTTGGAGCTGTGCCTTCTCCATTTGATTGCTGGCTCGTACAAAGATCTTTAAAAACATTAACAGTCAGAATGAAAGCTCATAATAAAAATGCTTTTGAAATTGCTCATAAAATTAAATCTTCACAAAAAGTTAAATCAATATATTATCCTGGTCTAACTTCTCATATAAATCATGATGTAGCAAAAATTCAGCAAATTGATCCTAATGGTAATCATGCTTTTGGTGGAATGATAAGTATTGATTTAGGTTCAATTGATAACGCAAAATCTTTTGTCAAAGCTTTAAAAATATTCACTTTAGCAGAAAGTCTTGGAGGTGTTGAAAGTTTAGTTTGTCATCCAGCTACTATGACACATGCCTCCATACCAAAAGATATAAGAAATAAGCTAGGTGTGACTGATGGACTTGTTAGATTATCTGTTGGTATTGAAGACCTTAATGATTTAGTAGAAGATATTAATATAGCATTAGATAAAATTTAATTTCCCCAACTCATTCTTTTTTCTAATTTTACAAACTTAGCTTTATTAGTTAAACCTTTTTCTGTAGATTTTTTTTCTTCTATTTTAGGGCACGCTTGAGTAACTCTATATACTTCCACATCAATAATTTCATTTTTTTTATTTATTGAATCAAAATATGTGTTTTGTGGATTTTGAATCCAATTTGTTAAATTAGATTTTAACATTAGACTTTGTATTTTTGCTTGTTTTGTTTTTTTATAAGAATTATTTCTACATCTATTATATAACCACTCAAAGTATTTTCTCCAAAATTGATTTTTATTATCAGATAAATACTTATAATCTGTACTATTAAGAACTGGACTTTTACCTGTAAATGGATTTATTTTAGTTCCATCTAGAAGAGTCGCTGATATAATAATTATTTCATCACTACTTGGTACATTTTCAAACATTTCCCATCTTTGAGCCATTAATGGGAATTTATTAATTTGTCTTAAAGTTAATTTATTTACCCAGTTCACATTACCTATTAAATCGTGATTTATAAATGCTGAGTATACTGAAGCTGTTAACATTATTGTTAATAATATTGGAGATAAGATTTTAAAAAAATCGTTTATAAAATGATTTTTTTGATTGTAATTATTTTGATCAATATCTTCATGTTTCATTGGTAGCCCACATGCTGGTAAACCAAACATGGTACTTATTTTAGTTCTATTAGTTGAAATTGTATCATATATAACACCAAATATTTTTGAAAAGTAAGGTATGAAAAAAATCCATGATATAAAAATACCAAAAGGAATGAGTGATATAATTTTACCAAATGCTTCGTGACGTATCCATTTAATATTATTTTCTTTATCATATAAAATAGCTGTCTTATCGTAGAGATGTTCATAGTTGTCAGGCTTTTTATCATCAGTTCTATTGTTTGAGAATAAAATTCTTTCAAACACGTCTAATCTTTTGATTAACCTTACTGAAAAATGACAAAATCCACAATCAGCATCATAGAATAAATAATATTTTTTTCTTTTTTTAAATTTTTTTTTAAAAAAATCATAAATTTTATTATCAATGAGTAATGTTAATGAAGAAATCATTACTTGTGAAAACAATCCTACGTACATTGATAATCTGATCATTATATGGAATGATGTTAGAGAAATAATAGCAAATCTTCTCAAAAAAATATTATAAAATGGTAAGAAAATTAAAATTGGAACAAACATTTCTAAATATAAAGTTGAAAATGTAAAAATTTTTGAAATTGGAAGATTAATATAATCTCTAATGTAATACCCAAAACTAGTTATAAATCCATCTAAATGATGCATTTTATAGAAAGCTGTACCATCGCTCCAATTTCCACCTGTTCTATTTATTGCACTCAGAAAATAAATTGCAGATATTTGTAATAGTGTAGCAAAATAGGCAATCGAAAAAATATTTTCTGGTTTATTTATTGTTGTTCTATCATTAAGCTGCTTAATATCAGGTTCATTATAATAATTTAAATTATTGATTAGCGCATCAATACTTAAAGATTTATTAAGAGGAAGAAATAAAGTCCATATTAAAATACAGTTTAAGAAAGTATCGCCAGAATTTGCTATTACTTCTACTTGTCCATGCAAACTAATTATTATTATTGATGTCACTATATGAGAAATTTTTGTTCTATATCCTATCATAAATGATATTGCAAAAAAAATTCCTATTATAAACAGAATTTTTATGGAAAAAGAATCATTGCCAATAAGATTAAAAATATTTAAAAATTGTGACGCAGATTTAGTTTGAATTGCAGAGTTACTATAAAAGACATCTATGTAATTCCATCTTCGAATGATATCTATGGTACACACCCACCCAATTAAAATTCTAAAAATACCTAATGATCTAGAATCGACTGTAAACCATGAGTTTAAAATACTTTTCATATTATAAATTTCCAATTTTCAATTGAATTTTTGATACCCTTTAATATGAATTCAATTGATATAACCATTAATATTAGGCCCATAATTCTTTGCAATATTCTTAGACCAAGTTTGCCAAAATTTTTCGATAAGTTTTTTGATACTTTAAAAATGAAAAATGTCATTATTAAAACAATAATTAGAGTTGCAAATAATGTTAATTTGTCAATTGTATTTTTAGCTTCTGAAGATAGTATCATAATTGAAGCTATTGATCCAGGACCTGCTATCAATGGGATTGATAATGGTGTATACGCAATATCATTTTTTTCTTCGGCTTCTAATTCCTCACTCGGTGTAGTCCTGCTTCTTGATCTTTTTGATTCGATCATATCAAAACTAATTTTTAAAAGTAATATTCCACCTGCAATTCTAAAACCATGAATAGTTATGTTATAAAATGAAAAAATGAAATCTCCAATTAATGCAAACAACAAAAGTACTAAAAATGAAAATAAAATAGCTTTAATTGCAATTTTATCTCTTTCACGTTTATTATAATCTTGAGTTATGGATAAGTAAATAGGTACTATCCCAATAGGATTAATTAGTGCAAATAATGATGAAAAACATAAAATAAAAAACTCTAAATTCATACTACATTCTTTCTTTTGCTTCTATACCAAGAATATTAAGGCCATTTCGTAATACAATTCTAATAGCATTTACTAAATATAATCGTGAATTTGTTAAATTTAAATCATCAGTTATGATTTTTGATTTAGAATAATATTTATGAACTCTGGCAGCTAAATCTTCTAGATAATTAGAAATAATTTGTGGATCTAATTTCATATAACTTGATTTTACAACTTCTGGGAAGTTTATCATTTTAAGAATTATTTCATTTTCAAGTTCATGATTTAATAGAGTTAAATCTTCTAAATTCTCAAAAGAAAAATTTTCAGCTTTAGCTCTATTTAATATGGTACATATTCTTGCATGAGCATATTGCAAATAGAATATAGGGTTTGCATCTGAATTATCTTTTGCTAGATCAAGTTCAAAGTTCAGATGTGTATTCATATTTCTCATTACAAAAAAATACCTCACAACATCAGAACCGACTTCATGACATAATTCTTCAAGAGTTATAAAATTTGCTTTTCTGGTAGACATTTTAATTGGCTTATTATCTTTTGTTATAGTTACAAATTGATGAATTAGAACATTAATTTTATTTATGTCATAATCTAATTGATTCATTACTTCAATTACATCAGGATAGGCATCCATGTGATCTGCACCAAAAATATCAACTATTTTATCATATCCTCTTTCAAATTTTGTTCTATGGTATGCCATATCAGGAAGTCTATAGGTTGGTTCGCCGCTACTTTTAATAAGAACCCTATCTACAGGCCGATTTACCATAGTACCTTTAAACCAAATAGCATTATCTTTATTATATATCAATTTTTTTTCTTTTAAATCTTCTATAATGTCTATGATTGCATTATTTTTATATAAATCATCCTCATTAAAAAAATTATTAAATTTAATATTTAAATCTTTTAAAGTTTTTTTTATATCGTCAAAAATTTTATTTTCAGCATAGTTTTTAAATATTTCAATTTTATATTCATTTTTATATTCATTTTTATATTCATTTTTAAAGTCATTAGCAATATCAATGATGTACTGCCCTTGATAACCATCTTCTGGAAAATCAACTTTTTGATTTAATAATTCTAAATACCTTGCACGTAATGATTCTCCAAGTTTTCGCATTTGTCGTCCAGCATTATTAAAGTAATATTCTCTATCAACAGAATATCCGTTCCATTCTAAAATTCTTGATACTATATCTCCAATAATTGCGCCTCTTCCATGGCCAACAGTTAAAGGTCCAGTAGGATTAGCACTAACAAACTCTACCAAAGCATTTTTACCTTTTCCAAATTCATTTTTACCATAATTCAAATTGCTTTTAGGTATTTTTTTTAGAATTTTAAATAAATTTTCTTTATTAATTTTAATATTTATAAAGCCTGGACCTGCAATTTCAATTTTTTTATATTCATTTATAAGATTTAATTTTTTAATTATTTCTTTTGCTATTTCCTGTGGATTTTTTTTTAGTTTATTTGCTAAAACCATAGCAACATTTGTTGTTAAATCACCGTGCTCTAATTGTTTAGGTGTTTGAACATTTATATCAACGATAGGATAATTTAACTCTTCTAAGATTTTAATTATATTTATTTTAAGCTTGTTCTTCATTTATATTTATTATTTTAGCATCACCCCATAATCTTTCAAATTGATAGTAATCTCGAGTATCTTGATTAAAAATATGAATTATTACACCAAAATAATCCATTGCAACCCATTCTAAACTTTTTGTGTCTTCTAAATTATTAGGTCTCCAACCCTTCAACCTTAACTCTCTATATATGTGATCCATTATAGCTTTAGTTTGTGGAGTTGATTCGGAAGTACATAAGATAAAGAAATCAGTAAAACTTGTTAAATCTCGAACATCAATAATTGATATATCTTTAGCCTTTTTATCTAACATCAAATCTGGTATTATTTTTATTAATTGTTTTATTTCTTTTGAATTTTTCATAATTAATTAATCGGGCCTGAACAATAAACTAAGTTACTGTTTTCATTCCAGTCTTCTCCTAATACTATTGTTATATCTCTTTCATCATTTAGTTTATTTGATACCTCATAGTTAACAATATTTTTACCAAATCCTGTAAATGATAAGTAATTCATTAAATGGTTTTTAAATTGAATGTTTAATAATGTATCTACATGAACATATATTTGAGTAGTTTTACTTTTTACATTACCAAGATCATATCTAACATTTTTATCAAAGTTATCTTGTTTAACAATGTTGTAGTCTCCATCAATTTTTTTTGTTCCTAAGTAATACCCTTTTTCATGGCAATCTCTTATTTTAGCAGCTAAACCACTCTGATTTGTATTATTTAAAATCCAAATTTTAATTTTATTATTATTTATATTTTTTAAAGAATATAATTTTTCAAGATTCATTGAATCTATTTGTTCTGAATTCCATTTACTAACATTTTCTTCATTTGTAAATCTAAAAAAATAATTGTTTATTATTGAATAGATTATAAGAATTGTAATTATAAATAAAATTTTATTAAAATAGTCTTTAAAAGTATTAAGTGAAAACGAAATCTTAAAATTATTTAAAAAACTATATTTATTTTTTCTTCTATATTTTCTTTTCCAACTCATTTAAATGCTCAATAGTATTTATACCTCTAATTTCATGATTATTATTTGAATTATAAACTAGTATTTTATAATCTTTAGCTATCAAAACAGGTAATACATCTGGTAAATAAAACTCTTTTTGAGTGTTATTATTTTTAATTTTTTTTATGTGATTAAATAAAATTTTATTATTAAAAATATAAATTCCTGAGTTTATTTCATTTATTTTTTTCTGGTTTGTATTTGCATCTTTCTCTTCTACGATCGATTCGAATAAATTACCGTTTCTAATTATTCTACCGTATCCATGAGGCTCATTTGTTTTAGCACTCATGACAGTTGCATCAGAATTATTTTTAATATGATAATTATATAAATTTATCAAAGTTTCTTTTGTAATAAGTGGTACATCTCCTGATAATATAAGCGTATGACCATTAAAATTTTGCATTAATGTTGTGCATTGCATTATTGCATGCCCAGTTCCTAATTGTTCTTTTTGTAACACAAATTCTAAATTCATATCTTTAAGATGATCTATAACTTGATCATGCTTGTAACCAACAATTACAACAATTTTGTTTGAATTAATCTTTTTTGCTTTTTCAATGACATGCTCAATAAGAGTTTTATCATATAATTTATGTAAAACTTTAGGCAAGCTGGAATTCATTCTGGTGCCCTTACCACCTGCCATAATAATAGTAGCTAAGTTATTTTTCAATTATTCCTCCGCCAATTATTTTATCATTTTTATAAAAAACAATTGATTGTCCAGGTGTAATTGCAAGTTGAGGTTCATCAAAGATACAAGTAATCTTATCATTCTTATTGTTTAAAGTAGCTTGAGCTCCAATACTGTTATATCTTATTCTAGCTTTACAAAGAAAAGGAAAACTATCAATTTCATTTAGCCAGTTTATATTTTTAACTTTAGCAATTTTTGAAAATAGACCGTCCTTCTTTGAAACGATTATTTTATTATCTTTAGGAAGTATTTTTTTAACGTATCTGGGCTCAGGAAAAGAAAGTCCTAAGCCTCTTCTCTGTCCAATTGTATAATTCATATAGCCGCTGTGGATACCAACTTCTTTATCATTTTCATCAAGTATTACTCCTTCAGGAATATTTTTGATTTTATCAGGAACGAAATCAGTCAAAAATTGTTTATAATCATTATCAACTACAAAACATAAATCCATACTCTCATCTCTTTTAGCATTTTCCAAATTATTTTCTAGAGCAATTTTTCTAACCTCTTTTTTTGTTAAGTCTCCAAGAGGCAACAATGTTTTTTCTAGATATTCTTTTTTAATTTGCCAAAGCATATAAGATTGATCTTTTGAAACATCTAGACCTTTGCATAATGAAAAATCATTATTATCAAATTTAATTCTAGCATAATGTCCTGTAGCAATCATATCTGCATCAAAGATATTTAATTGATTAATTAAAGCATCCCATTTAACGAGAGAATTACATCTTATACATGGATTAGGAGTTTTTCCTGAAAAATATTCTTCTGAGAAATCTTTGACTACCTTTTCTTTAAATAAATTTATAAAATCAAGTGTATAATGATGTACCCCTAATCGATCACATACTAGTTTTGCACCATTTACCGCATCAAGAGAATTACAATCACTATCAATAACTTTGTTTGTTTTTTTATCAATATTTTCCCATAATTTCAATGTAATCCCAATTGCATTGTAACCCATTTCCAAAACCTTTATCAATGCTACTGAACTATCAACACCACCAGACATAGCTACCAAAACTGTTTTATTTTTTTTATTCATAATTACTTTATTCTTTTTATTATTTCTGATAACTGCTTGGCTACATAATCAATATCATCAAATGAATGTATTTTTCCAAATGATATCCGAAGTGTACTTTTTGCTAAATTCTCATCTATATTTGCATCAAGAAGTATTTGTGAAGCTTTAGTTGTACCAGAAGAACACGCTGATCCAAATGAAACAGCAATACCTTTCAAATCTAACGCTATTAGAAGTGATTGTCCATCAATATTAGGAAAACCAATTGCTAATAATCCAGGCAGTCTATCTTTTATATGAATTATAAAATCAATATTATTTTCATTAAGTTTTTCAATAAATCTTTCTTCTAAACTTTTGATATATGCAATTTTTTCATCAATTTTTTCACAAGCTTTTGATATAGCCAAACCCATACCCGCTATTCCGGAAATATTTTCTGTACCTGGCCTTAGATTTAGTTCTTGTCCACCACCATCAAGTATAGGTTTTAATTCAATTCCTTTTCTTATAAATAGGGCTCCAACACCTTTTGGTCCATAAAATTTATGAGCTGAAATACTTAATAAATCAACTTTTAATTTTTGAAGATCAATTGGTATTTTACCCACACATTGTACTGCATCTACATGTAATGGAATATTATTTTTATTAGCAATGTTTGAAATTTCATGAATGTCATTTAATGAACCAAGTTCATTATTTGAGAACATAATTGTTATAAGTTTTGTTTTTTTATTTACTGCTTTTTTAATTGAAGAAGGATTAATCTTTCCATCTTTTTCTGGTTTAAGTAAAGTTATATCATGACCCTTATGTTTCAATTGTTTTAGAATATTAACAACAGCTGGATGCTCATAACTACTTGAAATAATATGAGAATTACTTTTTAATATACCTTTAATTGCGATGTTATTTGATTCGGTTCCGCATCCAGTAAAAATGATTTCCTCTTGATGGCAATTTAAGCTATTTGCAATTTGAATCCTTGCTTTTTCAATAATTACATGGGATTTTTGTCCATATTTATGAACACTAGATGGGTTCCCATAAATGTTTTTATTAATGTCATTCATTAAATCTATAACATCAATATCAATTGGTGTCGTTGCACTTATATCACAATATACTTTTTTCATTGAAATAATTTAAATATAAATAAAACAATTTTACAGATAAATAACGAGGCCTTGTTTAGCTACAAATACACTTTCAAATTCAGATTGTGCCTTATTTTCAATATTTTGAATATCATGATCTGAATAATTAGGATTATGATGAAATAATGCTAACTGTTTTGAATTACTTTTTTTAGCTATATCAACAGCTTGATTCCAGCTGCTGTGACCCCATCCTTTATGTCTAGGTAAATCTTCTTTTGAGAAGTGTGAATCATGAATTAATAAATCAGATGATTTAGCAAAATCTATTAATTTTTGGCTTACATTTCCTGAAGAATATTCACAATCAGTTATATATGTAATTTTTTTATCTTCAAATGAAACATTATAACTATATGCTCCATTTGGATGATGGTGAATTTGAGAATTAACAGTTAAATTTTTAGATAAATTCACATTATCGTCAATTATGCAGTAATTTAATTTAGCTTTAAAAAAATCAGAAGAAGCTGGCCAAAAAATTGGGTCTAACATGTGATTTAAAATGTCTTTTAGCTCTAAACGATCTTTCTTGCCATAAATATTAATTTCATATTCTTCTGAAAATAGGGGTGCAAACATTAGGAATCCAAGCATATGGTCCCAATGATAATGACTTAGAAAAATATTTATAATTTTTGAAGAATTTGGATTATTGATTATATATTGCCCTAAATTTCTTGCACCAGTACCCATATCTAAAATCAATATTTGATTACCAGTTTCTAATGATACGCATGATGTATCACCGCCAACTTTAACTTTGTCTAAATCCGGAGTAGGAAAGGAACCTCTAGTTCCCCAAAATGTAATTTTATTATTTTTCATAAATTTTTATTTAAAATTTGCATGCAATATATCAATTTAATCATTCTATTCAAAAAAATAAATATTTAATTAATACATTATATAAAACTTGTTATTTGTTATAAATGTGTTAGAAGTATGTTAAAATATATTTCAATTATTGATAAAAATAAAAAAACTTATTATCTTCTAATCAAGTTTTAAAAAAAATTTAAAAATAGGAGCCTTGAAATGCGAAATTTTAATTTATTAATAATATTATTTATTTCAAGTTTTGTTTACGCTGAGTGTAATGAAATTAATAATATTGAGGAATGTGAAAGAGTTGAATGGTGTGAATGGATTGAAAATGAAAATATGTCTGGTGGTGCATGTTATGGTGATTGGCAAGATGAAGAAGGTGATGACTGGGAAGATGATGAATGGGATGGTGATGAT
>CEVN01080534.1_pt1 | contig 34949 bp, 34 predicted proteins | sample 427041 | NCBI WGS metagenome assembly CEVN01 (sample SAMEA2623463, study PRJEB7988) | marine metagenome | biome: marine biome (ENVO:00000447); feature: surface water layer (ENVO:00002042); material: "saline water (ENVO:00002010), including plankton (ENVO:xxxxxxxx)" | depth 5 m
AAAAAAACTGTTATTAATTTTCTTGCATAGCTTTCTTTAAAGACATAATTTTAAATTCATTAGTAGGTATTTTATGGAGAGGTGTCCGAGTGGTTTAAGGTGCACGCTTGGAAAGCGTGTATGGAGGAAACTCCATCGCGGGTTCAAATCCCGCCTTCTCCGCGGTAATTAACAATATGAGATTGAAGAAATATTTTATATTATTTTTTTTAGTTTTGCTATCCTTTTTATTATCGAAGGATGATGGCTCTGCATATATCGTAGATTTCTCTGGAGATATTTTAATTGAATCAAAAAATGAAAAGAGTAGAAAAAAAACTGCTATTATAGGTAGAAGTATTAATAATGGTGATGTAATTAAGGTTTTAGGAAACTCAGTCTGTGATATTAAAACTCCTGATGACAAGCTCTTTATTAGATTAGATAGTAAAACTGAAATAAAATTTTTAGATAAAAAAGGTGTGAGGGAAATACATTTAAAAAATGGGAGTTTATATTTACATAATATCAATTTAAAAAATGATTATAAGACTTATTTATTTGCTAATCATTCGCAAATTTATTTATTAGATAGTAAGCTTTGGATTTCAGTTAAAGATGGAACTACGGATAAAATTTACTCTATTGGAGATGAAATATATATATCTGATAAATATGAAGGAAAAAAAGTATTGCTTGGAGATTCTTATTTTAAAGAATTTCCAAGTATGAATAAAGATGATATTAGTATGATACATGCGACATCTAATGATATATATTCAATTAATCCTAATAATCCAGAAGAGAATTTTAAAGATGAAATTCCAGATCACACATTTTCTGATTTTATAACTCCAAGAAAAAAGTCTGATATTTTGGCCCCTTTATTCTTTGGAGATTTTTCTCAAGATTCCTCTTTATTTAAAAGGTCAGAATCTGATTTAATACCTATATATTATGCGAATACAAATGTTAATATAGAAGATAAAAAATATGGACTTAATATCTATTCTGGTGGGTCATATCTTTATAATAGTTATTATAATAATATAGTCTTAGAACCTTATTTTTCATTTGATAATTTTGAATTGATAATGAGATTTGATGAATATATTAAAACAGAAGATTCATCTCCTTTTATAAATCGCTGGGTACAAGGTGGTGGCAATCCCATATATATAAATCCAACAACTATATTATCTAAGATTAGTTATATGTCATGGTTTAATGATAAAAAAACTATTTATATGAATATTGGTAAATTAAAAAATCTTAGTTTTGGCCATGGGATGCTATTACATAAATATTCTAATTCATATAATTATCCTATTATGCAAAGGACAGGAATCCAAATACACTTATCTCCTAAAAATAAATATTCTTACTCATTTGATTTTATTTTATCTGATATATCACAAACATTTAATGATGGAGGGTTAATTGGAGGTCATTTCTCTTTATTTCTATCTAAATTTTTCCCGCTTACTATAGGTTTTGGATATATCAATGATTTTAATCAGTATTCTGAAATAAATGTTGATTTAGAAGGAAAGTCTAATTTGGAGGCGAGACAAGTTGATCTTGAATATTCTTTAATAAATAATAATTTCTATAAATTAAATCTAATTTATGAATGGGATGGAATATTTTATCCAGATTTAGTTCACTATATTAGAAATACCGAAAGTAACCCTTATGAGCCCGTTAATACAAGAGGGACTCAAGGGCATACTTTTGGAACAAAATTAAGCTTGGATAGTGGTCATAAACTGATGGCTGTATTTCATGGAAATCAAGCATTATATACTCCATACTATTTTTCATCTACGTATGATTTTGAAAAAATTAGAACTTTAAAATTTGACGATCAAAATTACGCTCATAGTAGCAATAAAAAATATCTTGATAAATTTTGTGTGGGGGGTAATTGTAATAACGATGATGTTATTTATTTATCTAAGGAATTATATCCAGTTATGGCTAATGGTGATTTTGTTTTTCCTACCATAGGAGGATCTATACAATATGATTATAATTATTATAATAAAAGAGGATTAAGTATATCAGGGATGTATCTTATTGACAATCATCCTGATAGTGACAATTCATATTATCTATTAGATTTTGAAGTTTTTTCTAGTGGTGGATATATGTTTAAAAGATTAAATAATTATAAACTTTATTTTCACAGAAACTTTACAAGCGATAATGATTTAGATAATAATAGTGAAAATATTATGTTTGGAACAATGCTAGATATAAATATTTTTAAATCATTAAAGCTATATTTAGATTTTCAAAATGTATTTTATGATATAAATGAAGATACTATAGTTGATCATGTCAAAGTTTTTAGTGCGCAGATTAAATATGAGTTTAAATAATGAAATTTTCTTCATTTTTAATTATTTTACTAGGTGTTAATTTAACAGGGATTTCTGTAGGAATTGTTATAGGTTACTATATTAATCAATATTATTGGGTATATTTATCTGTCCCAATATTAACAATAGGTAGTTTATTGATGATGTATGGAACATTAAATAAAGAGAATGATAATTAGAGTATATGTTAAATAAAAATAATAAAAATCAAAATTTAGAATTATCAGCTGAAGCTAAAGATAGAAAAAATAAACTTCAGACTGTAATTGATCATTTTGAAGAAGTTGCTTTAAAATATGGACCTGTTTCATCAGAGGAATTGAAAAATAGAATCAATAAAATTATTAGAAATTTTGATGGTGAATTTAAAAAGATTTTAGAAATCAAATTTGAAAAATTTTGGAATGCTAAGAGTTCTAATACTTTATCTTTGAATGACGATAATTCTAATTCAAAAATTCCTAAATTTTTAAAAAATTATAAAAAATAATTTATTATTCTGTGCTAGATGGGGAATTAGCGGTTCCCTGTAACCTGAAAACCGCTTATGCAGGGTTGAATTCCGATGGGCGGGTTTTGCTGAGATTGATTTTTAATATAAGTAGTGTTGATCCTTTTAGCTTTACGCAATAGTGTATACTTGAACTCCGTCAGGTCTGGGAAGAAGCAGCGGTATAGTTTATTTCTATGTGCCGTAAAACCCTGAAAGTGAGCTGGCTGTATTAAATTATTAATCTAACAGAAAATTCTACCATCGGTGCGCAGATAGAGTTAACTATGTCTTATAAAATATTATCACTTAAATGGAGACCAATTTCCTTTGACCAGATTGCTGGTCAAAATCATATTACGCAAACATTAACTAATGCTATTGCTTCTAATAGATTAGCTCAAGCTTTTTTGTTCTCAGGCCCTAGAGGTGTAGGAAAAACAACAACTGCAAGAGTTCTTGCATCTACAATAAATAATATTGATGACTATAGCAAGTCTTTAGATATTATTGAATTAGATGGAGCTTCAAATAGAGGTATTGATGAAATTAGGGAAATAAAAGAGTCTGTAAAATTTGCTCCTTCAATGTTAAAGTATAAAGTTTATATTATTGATGAGGCGCATATGCTAACAGAGCAGGCTTTTAATGCCTTATTAAAAACTCTTGAAGAGCCCCCTAGTTATGTTATATTTATTTTAGCAACAACAGATCCTCAGAAAATGCCTCAAACAATATTATCAAGAACTCAACGATATGATTTTGTCAGAATTCCAATTGATATAATTAGCAATAGATTGAAATATATATTAGATCAAGAAAATATAAAATATGATGATAATGCGATACGTTTAATTTCAAAAAAATCAGATGGAAGCATGAGGGATGCTTTAAGTATTTTAGATCAAGTAATTGCTTATTCAAATAATATAATTAATGCAGAAAATATTAGGCTAGCAATAGGTCTTACTAATGAAGAGGATATTTATGAATTATTTTTAAATATTGTTAATAAGAATCTTCAAGAAACATCTTTAAAATTAAATAATATTCTTGATTCAGGAATTTCTCCAAATAATCTTCTCGATGATATTTGTTCATTTCTAAATGATTCCATGTTGATAAAAATTAATAATAATAGTAATAATGTTCATTTATCTAAAGATTTGAAAAATAATATAATTAATCATATTCCTCTTAATTATAAAGATATACTTCATATGCTTAATATGGCTCTTAACTTAGGTAGTCGATTAAAAAATGTAGACAACCCTAAAATATCGCTTGAGGTTCTTATTATAAAATATGCTAGTATGATTAAAAGAATAGATTCTAATTTTTCAAATTCACAACCAACCAAAATAAATAATATCGAATCTAATAATGAGAATCATATTCCAAACAAAGAAGAGGTAATTGAAGAAAAGAATACCCCTGATGTACAAGATAGGCCAAGTATAGAAAATTCTAAATCAAAAGTATCGGAGTCTTTAGAAATATTAAATGGCAGTACAGTTGATAATAATAGAGATTCGACGAACTCTGATATTCAAGCCTCCGAAGATGAGATTTTGAATTCAATAAAGTTGAATTGGAATTTAATATTAGAGAGATTAGATAATGTAAATAGTAAATTATCATCCTTTCTTGAAGAAACAATTGTAGAAAAATTTCATAATAATACTTTAGTACTAAGCTTAAATAGTGGTAATGATTTTATTAAAAAAGTTTTAGAGTCAGATAGCAAAATTATAACAGATATTATTAATGAAGATTTAGGTTTTTCTGTTCAGCTTTTAATAGATATGAAGAAACAAGATACTAGTGAAAAGAAGATTGAAAATACTGACGAATTAAAAGAGGAGGATCATCCTCTATTAGATGATGCTATAAAAATTTTTAAAGGTAAAATAATTTCATAAAGGAGGTTTGTATGTTTCCAAAAGGTGGTATGCAGGGTTTATTAAAGCAAGCTCAAGATATGCAAAAAAAAATGAAAAAAATGGAAGATGAATTAATAGAACTTAGAATTAAAGGTTCAGGAGCTGGGAATTTAGTTGAAATTGAGGCTAATGGAAAGAAAGATATAGTATCTATAAAAATTGATCCTTCTGTACTTGATGAAGATGTTGAAATGGTGGAAGATTTAATTTTAGCATCTATTAAACAAACTTATAAAAATATTGATGAGCAGGTTGGAGATAAAATGAAAAATGTTACTGGTGGAATGAATATCCCTGGTATTTTATGATCAAACTTCCTAAAGCATTAATTGAATTAGCAAATTCTTTTAAAGAACTTCCTGGCATAGGTTCTAAAACAGCAGAAAGACTTAGTTATTTTATATTAGAAAATGATTCAAGATATGTTGAGAGGTTCTCCAAAAATTTACTATCTATAGATAGAGAAATAGATGTTTGTAATATCTGTTTTTTTTTGGTTGAAAAAGGTGAAAACTGTATTTGTAATGATAGTGTAGATAAAACAATTATATGTGCAGTACAGAGACCAAAAGATGTTATTGCATTTGATAGAACAGGGTTTGATGGGATGTATCATGTGATAGGTGGAGTTTTATCTCCACTTGACCAAATAGGTCCAGAAGATCTTAATATTGATGAATTTATGCAAAGAATAGATTCTAATATTAGTGAAGTTATTTTAGCTATGGATACTAGCTTAGAAGGTGATGCGACATCTGTTTATTTGGCTAATTTAATAGAAAATTATAATTCTAGTATAAAAATATCACGATTAGCAAGGGGGATACCTACTGGTGGGCAATTTGACTATATAGATGATATGACGCTTATGAGAGCATTTAATGAACGAACTGAATTATGAAAAAAATAATACCTAATATTTTAACTTCATTTAGGCTATTGCTTGTCCCTTTATTTTTTATTGTTCTAGTATCAGATTATGAAAATTCTTATTTATTATCTTTATTAATATTTTCTACAGCCTCAATTACAGATTTTTTTGATGGGAAATTAGCAAGGAAATATAATGCTGTCTCAAAATTTGGTTTATTTATGGATCCTCTTGCAGATAAAGCTTTAACTTTATCTGCTTTTGTTGGCTTTTTATATCTAGATTCTTTAGTTCATATTGTAGAACCATGGATGATCTTTATGATATTTTTTAGAGATATTTTAGTAACCTTTTTAAGATTAATTATGGATAGAAAAGGTTTGGTAATGGTTACATCTAAAATTGCAAAATTCAAAACAGCTTCTCAGCTTATTTCTATAATATTGATTTTACTATTTCTTTCTTATAATTCAATTTCACCTATTGATAATTATATTATTTTTATTCGATTTTTAATGATTTTGGTTACTTTATTCACAATCTATACTGGATTTGATTATTATTATAAAAATATTAAACTCATGCTATCTAAATAAATTTTAGATGAAATTTATTGCAATTATTATATCAACTTTTTTTTATTTGGGAAAGGTTAGGTTCGCCCCTGGAACGGTAGCAAGTTTAGCGACATTAATAATTTGGAATTTTATAACTTTAGATAGCTTATTAATTAGATTATTAATTGTATTAATAATCACTTTTTTAGGTTTTGTATCAATTAAAATTTCTAGTTCCGAGTTTAAAGTAGAAGATCCTCCGGAGATTGTTATTGATGAAGTTGTAGGTATGAGTATTCCATTGTTATTTATCATAGATAATTTCTTTTTATCTGTTATTTCATTTATACTATTTCGAATATTAGATATTTGTAAGCCATCTATTATTTATTATTCCCAAACATTTAAAGGAGAATATGGTGTTTTAATGGATGATATTTTATCTGGTTTGATAGTAGCATTAATAATTATCCATTATCTATGATATCAGTTTGCATAATAGCTATTGGAGATGAATTGCTAAATGGCTTTACACTAGATACTAATAGTCAATGGCTCAAGAAAAAAATTTCCAGTACCAACGCTACAGTTGTACGATCTGTAATAGTTCCAGATCAAGAATCCTCGATATCAAATGAATTAGAAAACGCATTAATGAAAGAATATGATTTTATAATAATGACAGGTGGATTAGGCCCAACGCATGATGATATTACAAAACAAACTCTATCCATTTTTTTAGAACTACCCCTATTTGCTGATAAAGAATACTTGGAGAAATTAAGAAATCGATTAAAAAAACATTTAAAAGTATCTGATAATAATAATGAAAGAACAATGAGAGATAAGATGCTTACATCCCAATCATTTGTTTTGGATGGTTTTAATTCAATATCTAATAAATTAGGAACAGCATTGGGGATGATAGGGAAAAAAAATAACTCAACCATTATTGCGCTTCCAGGAGTTCCAAAAGAATTAAAACAAATGTTTACAGATAGTATAATACCTGATTATTTTTCCCCCTCAAAAAAACATTCAGTAATTACCTTCAAGACAACTGGTATAACAGAAAGTAAATTATATTTAATGTTGGAAGATACTATTTGTAAAAATATAAATAATTTCAAATTTTCATTTCTTCCACATTTTTCTGGTGTTAATATCAGAGTTCTAAAATTAAATAATAAAGAATTAGACCAAAAGCTTCTAGATAATCTTAAAAACAAATTAGGCTCTTATTGTTATGGCCAAGATAATGACACACTTGAGTCTATTGTATCTACCTTGCTTCTTAAAAATAATATTACAATTTCATTAGCAGAATCTTGTACGGGAGGTTTATTATCAAAAAAACTTACAGATTTTAGTGGTAGCTCAAAATATCTCATTGGTAGTATTGTTGCTTATTCAAATCAAATAAAAAGGGAATTTCTAAAGGTTCCAAAGGATATATTAGATAATAAAGGAGCTGTAAGTTCTGATGTTGCATTAATAATGTCAAATAATATTATGAAATTTTTTAATTCTGATATGGGTGTATCAATAACAGGTATATCTGGACCAGGTGGAGGGACATTAGAAAAACCTGTGGGACTATATTATGTATCGATTAAGTATCGCAAAAAACATTTTTTCAAAAAATTTATTTTTAATATTAAGGATAGAGATACTCATAGACAGATTGTTGCTAATACCGCTTTAAATTTAATTAGATTAGTACTGGAGAATAATGATGGATAAAAGATTATTTATTGGTTTTAAAGTACCACGTAAAATAACAGATATAATTAATATGTTAAGGTCTACTTTGATTGATAACGATGGGTATTATAATTGGGTTTCTGGTAACAATCTTCATTTAACATTACTTTTTTTGGGATCTCAAGACCTAAAACACATAGAAGGTATATCTTCTAAAGTTAATAGTATTGCTAAACAGTTTAATGACTTTCAGATTAAAATAGAGGGGACGGGAGCGTTTTCACGAAATGATAGTAATCATGCGCTTTGGTTAGGAATCAATGATAAAGATAATATGCTTAGTAGAATTAACTATGAACTTAAAGTTGGCCTTGAAGATTTTATTGATTCTAAAAATGTATCTAAATTCTTACCGCATATAACAGTTGCTCGAAAGAAAAAAAAGTATATAAAAAATAAAATAGATGTGAACAATTTCATGAATTCTGTATATTTCCCAATGGAGTTTCGCATCAAATATTTTACTTTGCTTGAGAGCTCCGTATTAGAAAATAAAGTCCATTATAAAACAATTAAAAAGTTTAATCTAACCTAAGAGGAAAAAATATGAGTTCAGATACAAAATCTCTTGACCTTGCCTTAAATCAAATAGAAAAAATATATGGTAAAGGTGCAATAATGAAATTAACTGACGGTGTTGTTGACGATAAAATAAAATCAATTTCTACTGGTTCAATTTCTTTGGATTCTGCTATTGGTATAGGAGGTGTTCCAAGAGGAAGAATTGTTGAAATCTATGGCCCAGAGTCATCAGGTAAAACAACTTTAACATTGCATATTATTGCTCAAGCACAAAAAGATAATGGACGCGCAGCATTTATAGATGCAGAGCATGCATTTGATCCAGCATATGCTAAAAAACTTGGTGTTGATTTAGATAAATTAGAATTCAGTCAACCAGACGATGGAGAACAAGCACTAGAGATTACTGATATTCTTGTTCAAAGTGGCGCTTTAGATGTTATTGTTGTAGATTCAGTAGCAGCATTAGTACCTAAAGCTGAATTAAGTGGTGAGATGGGTGACTCTCATATGGGACTTCAAGCAAGATTAATGTCTCAGGCATTAAGAAAATTAACAGCAACAGTTTCAAAATCAAAAACATGTATAATATTTATTAATCAAATAAGACATAAAATTGGTGTAATGTTTGGTAGCCCTGAAACTACTACAGGTGGTAATGCATTGAAATTTTATTCTTCAGTTAGGCTTGATATTAGAAGAAGAGCTTCTATTAAGGATGGTGATGCTATTGTTGGGAATAGAACTAAAGTAAAGGTGGTTAAAAATAAAGTTGCTGCCCCTAATAGACTCTGTGAATTTGATATTATGTTTGGTGAAGGTATTTCTTATGAAGGAGATTTAATTGATTTAGCTGTTGAAGCTGAAATTATTAAGAAAATGGGATCTTGGTATTCCTATAATGATGAGAAAATAGGGCAAGGCCGAGAAAATGCAAAGCAGTATGTTAAAGAAAATAATAAGTTTGCTAAAAAGCTAGAGAAAGAAGTCAAAGCCTTTTTAGGAATTTAATGATTGAACATGAGATAATCCCACCATTTAGTCAATTATGGCTAATTATGAATTCTATATCTTTGCTTATTATTATCGGAGTTATTACTCTATCGGTAAAAATTAAAGATTACAATCAAAAAGTTAAACTGGGATTTTTAATTGGAATTATCTTACTTACTAGAGCAATTGTAACGCATCCATATCAAATTTTCTGGATAGAGAGATGGACTTTAACTGATAGTTTACCTTTACATCTATGTGGTATTTCTTCAATACTTTCATCTTTATTGTTGTTTCGATTTAATCAATTTTTATATGAGTTCTTAATCTTATTATCGATTCCGGGAGCTATTCAAGCTCTAATAACTCCTGAGTTTACACTAGGTATTGATAATTTTTTTCTTATTGAATATTTCATATCTCATGGAGGTATAATTTTATCAGGCTTATATCTTACTTTTGTATTGGGCAATAAGCCTAGATTGGGAGCTTGGAAACATGTTATTATTCGTTCTCAATTATTAATAGTAGCCGTACATTTAATAAATATTATATTGGGTTCTAATTATATTTATACTAGGATAAAGCCAATAGTTGATAATCCTCTAATTATAGGTGATTGGCCCTACTATTATATAGGATTTGAAATTCTTGCAGTAGCAAATATTATATTATTTTATTATATGTTTAGAAAACTTACTAAAAATAAAGAGAGTGTATTAGCATGAAAAAAAATAGTTACTTTCTATTTAATATTATTTTAATGTTGATAATTTGGGGTACAAGTTTAGCACAAGAAGATTCAACTTCTTCAGTTGATGTTGTTGGAACTGGTAGTTTTGGAGCAGCTACTATAGAAGGTAAGATTTACAATCAAATATCATTTAGGCCTGAACTTAGATATAAAAAATTAGGAGTTGGTCTTGATATCAATTTCTACATAGATGAAAATGGGGAAGTTTATGATGGAAATTGGCTTGTAGATGATAAAAAATCTACATTTCAGACAATTATGGATAAAATTTATTATGTGCGATGGGGAAGTAGATATGATAATTTCTATTTTAGAGTAGGAGCTTTAGAATCTGTGACTCTTGGGTATGGAGCTTTAGTTGATGGCTATTCAAATGCAATGGAGTATCCTCAAATAAAGAAACTAGGTTTAGATTTAATTTATGGGACAGATAAATTTAAGTTAGAATTTGTAAATAGTAATTTTACAACGAGTCCAGCCCTTATTGGATTTAGTGGTAAATATAATATGTCTTCAAGAACAAATTTATTTATATCAATTGCACATGATAGAAATCAACTTACTAGATTAGATGAAATTTATGCTAGTAGACCTGAAGATGAATGGAGGTCTACCTGTGAAGAGGTATTAGGAGAATATAATCAAAGTATCGATGAAAACATCAATGATATTACTGGCCTTTGTCAAGGTTATTATTCTGATTTAGAGTCTGAGACACCTTATGGTGATGCGGTAGATGAGATAACTGGTATTTCAATTGGAGCTGACTATGTTTTATCAGAAAGTATGTCTTTTTATACAGAGTGGGCACATTTGATCGGAGAGATATATGGTAGAGACGAAAATGGTGATATAGAAAAAGAAAGCTTGGGACATGGTATTGTATTTCCAGGATTCATATATAGATTTAAAAATGGATTATTTAGAGCTGAGTATAGGCAGACTTTAACTCAAAATTTTGTATTTAACTATTGGGATCGATCTTATGATATAGAGAGAGCAATTCAAGTACCTAATGAAAACTCAGATGAAGATGATATTTATTATACTAAAAAAGAAAAACTCTACAATTATGGAACGATGGGTGGTCTCTATGCGTTTATATCCTATGATATTCTTAAGATAATGAACTTTGGGTTTGGTTATCAAAATATGAAAGGGGAAATATGGGATTTAATTAGTAATAATTATATCGAAGACTCTAATAGATCTTTTAGGGCAAGCTTGAATTTAAAACCAAACTTGATTCCAAAGATGAATAAGGTTGAATATTTTTATCAAAGAAATAATGACCTTAATCTTGATATTGTAAATTTATTTAAAGAAAATGAATATGGTAATTTTGGTTATGAGTCTATTCATGCTGTTCATGGATATAACATAGGAGTTGAGGCAGCAGCTAATATATCAATTATTTACCAATCAAGAACTACCTATAGATTTATGGAGGATGGCCTTACCTTGGAACCTATAAGAATTATGCAGCTAGATACTCAATTTTATTTCTAATGAATTCAAAAGAACTAAGACAAAATTTTATTGATTTTTTCATAAAGAAAAAAAAACATGTATTTATTAGAAGCTCATCTGTTGTACCAATTGATGATCCTACTCTAATCTTTACTAATGCTGGGATGAATCAGTTTAAGGATATCTTTCTTGGAGATGTTAGCCCTAAAAATAACCGAGCTGTTAATAGTCAAAAATGTATAAGAGTTAGTGGTAAACATAATGACCTTGAAGAAGTAGGGGTTGATAATTTTCATCATACTTTTTTTGAAATGTTAGGTACATGGTCATTTGGTGATTACTACAAAAGTGAAGCGATAAAATGGGCATGGGAATACCTTACAGAAGAATTAAAATTAGATAAATCTAGATTATGGGTTACTGTTTATAGAAATGATCAAGAATCTGAAGATTTATGGAATAAACTGACAGATATTAGTCCTGATAGAGTATTGAAATTTGATGAGAAAGATAATTTTTGGGAAATGGGTGAAACGGGCCCATGCGGACCTTGCACGGAAATCCACTATTTCATTGGTGATGATGTTGCATCTCAAGTTCCAGATGGTGTTAATTCAGATGATTTATATAGAGAAATATGGAATTTAGTTTTTATCCAATATAATAGAACTAGCTCTGGAGAATTAATTGAGCTGCCAATAAAGCATGTTGATACCGGTATGGGACTTGAAAGACTTTTATCAACTATAAATGGTATTACAGATCATTATAAGACAGATTTATTTAAACCTATAATTAAAGAAATAGAAAATATATCGGGAATTAAAGTAGATGTTCCACATAGAGTAATTGCAGATCATTTAAGAATGTTATCATTTTCAATTGCTGATGGAGCAATGCCATCAAATGAAGGTAGAGGTTACGTCATAAGAAGAGTATTAAGAAGAGCGTCTAGATATGGAAGAATATTGAATTTGAAAGAACCTTTCATATATAAATTGGTTGACACTTTATGCGAAGTTATGGGTGAAGCTTATCCTGAAATAACTAATAAGAGTTCTCATATCAAGCAAGTTATCAAATCTGAAGAATCATCTTTTTTAAAAACTTTGGATAAAGGTATGTTTATTTTTGAAAATATTGTATCGAGACTATCAGAGAATGAAAAGATTAATGGTATTGATGCATTTAAATTATATGATACTTATGGTTTCCCTCTAGATCTTACCGAATTGCTTGCAAAGGAAAGAAATATAGATGTTGATGTTGATGGATTTAGTAAAGAAATGGATAATCAAAAAAATAAAGCTAGAAAGTCCGGGAAATTTATAATGGAAGAAAATTCTTCTGATTGGATTGTTCTATCAGATGAAGAATCATCTATATTTAAAGGATATAGCGAAACTCAAATAGATACATTTATTGTTAAATATAGAAAAACAGAAAATCATTATGAATACATTCTCAACCAAACACCATTTTATGCTGAATCTGGTGGACAAATTGGTGATATGGGGGTTATGTATAATGATAAATTCACATTAAATATATTAGATACGGTAAAGTCCAATGATGATATAATTCATATTTCTAATGATTTTGATGATCATTTAGTAGAGAATAGTAAAGTAACATGTAAGATTAAGATTAATCGAAGAAATAAAATTAAGGCAAATCATACAGCAACCCATCTTCTTCATGCAGCATTAAAGCAAGTTTTAGGTGAACATGTTCAACAGGCAGGCTCTTTGGTTGCAGATGATAAACTTAGATTTGATTTGACGCATTATAATAAAATATCAAGTCAAGAAATTGTAGAAATTGAAGAAATTGTAAATAGTAGAATAAGGGAAAGTATACATTTAGATGTATCAATAAAAGATTTTGAAGATGCAAAAAATGATGGTGCTATAGCAATGTTTAATGAAAAATATGGGGATAAAGTTAGAGTTATTGAAATTCATGGATTTTCAAAAGAATTATGTGGTGGAACTCATGTTAATAATACTTCTGAAATTACATTGTTTAAAATTGTAAATGAAAACTCCCTTTCTACAGGCATAAGGAGAATAGAAGCTATAACTGGAGAAACTGCATTCAATTACTTCCTATCGCTAGATAGTAAAATTTCTAACATTAAATCAACTATTAATTGTTCTGAAGATGACCTTCTAGATAGGATTAGCAGCCTAATTGCTGATAATAAAGAAAAACATAAACTAATTGACCAATTGGTTGCTAATAATCAAAAATATATAATAAAAGATTTATTTTCAAATTCTATAAATTTAATGGGTATTAAAGTTGTTATTTCTAAACAAGATAATTTGAAAAATATAAAAGAGTTTGGAGATAGGATAAGAGAGTATAGCAGTTCTAATACAATATGCGTAGTGGGTACTGTAGTTAATGATAAGCCAATGTTGATGTGTATGGTAACTCAAGATTTAGCAGATAAGGTATCTGCAAATAAAGTTACATCGCTTTTAGCGCCCTTTATTGATGGAGGAGGAGGTGGTAAAAATACATTAGCCACAGCAGGAGGAAAGAAAATAGAAGGGCTGAATGAGGCCTTAACTAAATCAAAAGAAATTATAGAGGAATTATTAAATGAGCAATAAAAGCAATTTATTATTTGATAAAAGTGAGCCGGGTAGAATTGGCTTTTCTCTACCCGATTCAGATTGCCCAGCTATCGAAGTTAAAAGTAAAATTGATTCAGGCTTATTGAGGGCAGAAAAACTTTTATTACCAGAATTATCTGAACCTGAATTAGTTAGACATTTTACTAATTTATCATCTAAAAATCATCATATTGATAAAGGTTTTTATCCATTAGGATCATGTACTATGAAATATAATCCTAAAATAAATGATATGATAGCTGGTTTTAATAATTTTAAAAATATTCATCCTCTTCAAGATATTTCATCTATCCAAGGGTGTTTAGAATTAATATATAATTTAGAAATTATATTAAATAAGATTACAGGAATGCATTCTACAACTTTACAGCCTAGCGCAGGATCTCAGGGTGAGTTTGCAGGTATTCTAGTAATGTCAAAATATCATCAAACAAAGGGTAATAATAAAAATAATATTATTATTCCGGAATCAGCTCATGGAACAAATCCCTCAAGTGTAATTTTAGGTGGTTTTAATCCAATAAAAGTTGGTACAGATTCTAATGGGCGAGTAGATATTGACGACTTGAAAAGTAAAGTTGATGAGAATACCGCAGGAATGATGTTGACTCAGCCAAATACTTTAGGGCTGTTTGAAAATAAAATTGAAGAAATATCTAAAATAATTCATAGCGTTGATGGATTGATGTATATGGATGGCGCAAATCTTAATGCTCTTTTAGGTGTAGCGAGACCATCTGATATGGGATTTGATATTACTCATATTAACTTGCATAAAACATTCTCAACTCCCCATGGAGGGGGTGGTCCTGGAGCTGGACCTATTGCAGTAGTGGAAAAGTTATCTGATTTCCTACCTAATCCTAGAATAGTAAAAGAAGATGATAAATTTCATTTTTGTAATAATTCTGAAAATAGTATAGGTCGTCTTCATAGCTTCTATGGAAATTTTTTAGTGCTAGTAAGAGCTTATTGCTATATATTGTCTCTAGGTGATTCTGGCCTTAAAAAAATGTCAAAAATTGCTATCTTAAATGCTAATTACTTGAAAAAGAAATTAGAAAAAATATATGATATTCCATATCCTAATGGCACTATGCATGAATTTGTCATTTCTGCACTAAAACAAAAAAATAGAGGAGCTAAAGCTCTTGATATAGCAAAATCATTATTGGACTATGGATATCATTCGCCCACTATATATTTCCCTATTAATGTTCCAGAATCAGTGATGATTGAGCCTACGGAATCTGAAAATAAAGAAACTTTAGATGATTTTGCAAAATCTATGATTGAAATTGATAATCTGATTGATACGAATCTAGATAAAATTCTTGATGCACCTATTAATACACCAGTAGGTAGGCTTGATGAAACCAAAGCAAATAGAGAGTTAGATTTAAATTTTTACAGTAAAGATTAGATTAAAAATGGATTATAAAAAAGATAATAATAAAATTTATTTGAGCATACATAAAGATGAATATGTTAATCATTCTCTATTAGAAGTATGTAAAGAAAATAATATAAAGTTTGCATGGATAAATGGAATTGGAGCTATTATGAATCCTGAAGTTGGTTACTTTGATATCCATACAAAGGATTATAATAAAAAAATATTTGAGGGTGATTTTGAGCTTACTAGCCTTATAGGAAATTTGACATATAAAAAAGAAGAGCCTTTAATTCATAGTCATATTACTTTTTCAGATGATAAGTTTCATACTTTTGGAGGACATTTATTTGATTGTAAAATTTCTGCCGCAGGTGAATTTTTAATTACAATTGGTGAGCAAAAAATATCTAGAACATATAATGATAATATTGGTTTGTTTTTGTGGAATTGCCAAATATGATAAAGAGAATTATAACAGATAAAGCACCTAAAGCTTTAGGGACTTATTCTCAAGGTAGTAGAGTTGCTAACTTAGTATTTACATCTGGTCAGGTTGGTATAAATCCTATTACAGGTGCTTTAGTAGAAGATAATTTTGAAGAAGAAGTTTTACAAGTTCTAAATAATGTTATTGCTGTTTTAGAACAAGGTGGTAGTGATATTAATCATATAATTAAATTAACTGTATTTATAAAAGATATAGCTAATTTTAAAATTGTAAATGATGTTTTTATTTCATTTTTCAATAAGGATTTTCCAGCTCGTTCATTAGTTGAGGTTTCAAATCTACCAGCAGGAGCAAATATCGAAATTGAAGCAATTGGAAAAATAATATGAGGTACTTATTTTTATTATGTATTTTTTTCACATTCTCATTTTCATCAATAATGGAAATTGATTCTACTTTAATACGAGATTCTAAAAAAGCTAGAAATTTAGCTTTAATTCCATTTGCTTCACAGGGACAGATGTATAATGGTAAATACTTAAAATCTCTATTTTTTATTGGTGCTCAGTCATATTCATATAATAGAATGCAATATTACAACGAATTTGAGAATGAAAAAGATATTATAAATAGAAATAAGGCGGCTTGGTGGTTTCTTGGGTTTTATATATCAAGTATAATTGATTCATATATAGATGCTGAGTTTTCAGCATCTCCGGATTGTATAGGAGAGTAATATGTGCGGTATTGTTGGAATAAGATCAAAAAAAGAAAATGTATGTTTATCAATATATAATGCATTAACTGTATTGCAGCATAGAGGACAAGATGCAGCGGGAATGGCTGTTTCCGATAAAGATGGATTTCTTAGTATGCATAAAGACAATGGTTTGGTTAGGGATGTATTTGATGAATCTCAAATGCAAAGATTATCTGGAAATATTGGTATAGGGCATGTACGATATCCTACTGCTGGGACAATGAAAAATTCTGAAGCACAGCCATTTTATGTCAATTCTCCATTCGGAATTGTATTGGTACATAATGGTAATTTAGTTAACACGTTAGAGCTTAGAAAAGAATTATATGAGCAAGATAAAAGACATATTAATACTCAGTCTGATACAGAAGTATTAATAAATATTTTTGCTAAAGCATTAGAAAAAAATGTTAATAATAAATTAGATGATAGTGCTATTGTAAATGCTGTTCATGAAGTTCACAGTAGAGTTATAGGGGCCTATTCAGTTATTGCAGTTATACTTGGTTACGGAATGGTGGGTTTTCGCGATCCTAATGGAATCAGACCGCTTGTCATGGGTTCAAAAGATGAAAAAACTCATATGATTGCTTCTGAAAGTGTTGCGGTTGATTGCTTGGGTTATAAGATAGATAGAGATATTTTACCTGGAGAAACAGTCATAATTAACGATGATGGAAATATAAATAAATATGAATATAATGGAAATATAAAAAAAACGCCATGTATATTTGAATATGTCTATTTAGCAAGGCCAGATAGTACAATAGAAAATATTAATGTTTATGAAAGTCGTTTATCAATGGGAAGATATTTGGCTAAAAAAATAAAAAGAGTTTTAAGCCCTAAAGAATTAGAATCGATAGATGTAGTTATACCTATTCCAGATACAAGTAAAACAAGCACTGTACCACTAAGTATTGAATTAAATAAAAAATTAAGAGAGGGTTTTGTAAAAAATAGATATATTGGAAGAACGTTCATTATGCCAGGTCAAAAAATCAGGAAAAAGTCTGTTAGGCAAAAGCTAAATACCATTGATATTGAATTTGATGGAAAGGTTGTTTTATTAATTGATGATTCTATAGTAAGAGGAAATACGAGTAAACAAATTATAGAAATGGCTAGATCTGCTGGAGCAAAAAAAGTGTACTTTGCTAGCGCAGCTCCTCCAATTAGATATCCTAATGTATATGGTATTGATATGCCTTTTGTAGATGAACTTGTTGCTCATAATCGTTCTACTGATGAAATCTGTAAAGAAATAGGTGCAGATAGATTGATTTATCAAGATTTAGATGATTTGGTTCAATCTGTAAGAGAATCTAATTTAGAAATTAAAGAGTTTGATACATCCTGTTTTAGTGGGGAGTATGTAACAGATGGTGTTAATAAAAATTATTTAGATAAACTTTCTTCTACCAGATTAAGGAATAACTTATAAATAATGATTAAAAATTTTTTAAAATCTCACCCAGTTCATAAAAAAATAGTACCATATTTAGATACCTTTATAATTTTTAGACCAACATTGTTTTTTAGTGTTTGGGTTATGGTTTGTGTTGGTATGTATATAGCATCTATTATGAATAATAATTCAAAAATGAATATTTTAGATTATGATATATATACTATAATTTTATTTTTAGGGATTAGTCTAGTTTGTGGATCTACATTTATATTAAATCAAATATCTGATATAGAATCCGATAAGATAAATAAAAAGATTTTTTTAATTGATCAAATTATAAGCTCTGAAAAAGCATTAAGTATTAGCAGAATAACCAATATTGTTGGATTTCTAATAGTATTATCCATTGATTATTTAGTAATCCTTCCTATGCTATTTATATTTATAGTTTGGGGTATTATGTATAATAACGAACGATTTAATTGGAAAGGTCGGCCTTTGTTTGGATTTTTCGCTAATTTAGTATGTGGTTATCTATTGATATTATCTGGTATGATTTATAATAGATTTAATTTAGATTTTTATATTTTAGTTATTAATTCTATCAAATATATAACTCCATTTCTTCTTGCTTATGCATCTATTGTATTACTTGCAAATATACCTGATAAAGAAGGTGATGAGGCTATAGATAAAAAAACATTAACCGTAGCATTAGGAACGAAAAATACAGTAATTTTAGCTACTATATTATGCTTTTTATCATTTTTAATTGGATTATATATAGATGAACCTCTATCTTCGACAGCATCTCTAACTTCAATTCCATTTTTTCTATTTGCTATGTTTAGAGGTAAAGCAAAAGATATTCTTAGAGCAATAAGGTATCCTATATTTTTACTTAATTTTTATGTTCTTACGATATATCCATTATTAATTTTCCCTCTATTATTATTTTATTATATATCTAAATATTATTATTGGCATAGACTTTCTCTTCATTATCCAACATTACTTGTAGAAGATGATTAGTATTCAAGATAATAAATGTGACTTTTGTGGAGCTTGCGTATCTGTATGTCCACCTAATTGTATTGATGTTAGAGAGGCAAGCATTGAAATTGATAATACGATATGTATAGACTGTGATTTATGTGTTTATATATGTCCGATTGAGGTACTAAGTTCCGATGAAAAGTAACTATGATGTAGTAGTCGTTGGTGGTGGACCTGGAGGAAGTATGGCTGCATTACATGCAGCTAAAAATGGTTCATCAGTTTGCATGCTTGAAAAAACTCGAGATATTGGCTACCCTGTTAGATGTGGAGAAGCTTTAGGAGAGCAGGCAATAAAGCAATTCTTTGAACCTAAAGAATCTTGGATTGCATCAAGAATTAAAAGATGTAGATTGGTTGCGCCATCTGGAATTAAGGTAGATATTCCATTTAACAAAGAACAAGGCTACGTACTAAATCGACGTGTTTTTGATTACGATTTATCGCTTATGGCTGCATCTGAAGGCGCTGAAGTGTATACTAAATGCTACGTTAATTCTATTGAAAAAATAACTGAAGGATATAATATTAATATTGAGCATTTAGGTGAATCTAAAGTTATTACTTCAAAAATTTTGATAGGAGCTGATGGTGTTGATTCTAGAGTAGGTAAATGGGCTGGAATCAAGACAATGGTTAAAATGAAAGATATGGAATCTTGCGTACAGTATTCTGTAGGTAATATTGATTTAGATCCTCATAGAATGGATATGTATTTAGGTAATTCTGTTGCCCCTGGAGGATATCTTTGGGTATTTCCTAAAGGCGATGGATACGCTAATATAGGTATTGGTGTTAGTGGAAAGTATAGTAAAGAAAAATCTGCTAAAAAATACATAGATGAGTTTATAGAACAGTTTTATCCTTCAGCAACAATTCATACTACTATGTGTGGAGGTGTTCCATGTGCAAAGCCGATTAAAGAACCAATATCAGATGCATTAATGCTTGTAGGTGATGCTGCGCACTTTGTTAATCCTATGACAGGAGGGGGAATTGCAGCAGCCATGAAATCTGGGATGTTCGCTGGTAAAACAGCTTCAGAGTCAATAAAAAATAATGATACTAGCATGGAGTTTTTAAATAGATATATAAAACTATGTAGTAAAGATTTTACTAGTAGACATGATAAAATATATGCTGTTAAAGAGACTATCCAAAAATTAAGTGACGAAGAATTAGATGCTATAGCAGCAAAAGTTAATAAAATTCCGATAGAAAAAATTTCATTAGCTAAAGTTTTTACAGCAGCAATCATGAGGAAACCTTCTCTAATTGTAGATGTGATGAGGATGTTTGCAGGTTTCTAATACAAAATTATTAGATATCTATGGTCTTCGAGAATATGTGGCTATTGATATTGAAACAACTGGGTTAGATCCATCCTCTGATAAAATTATTGAAGTTTCGGCTGTTCGATTTACAGATGGCAAACCCAAAGATATCTTTTCATATTTATTAGATCCAGGACAAATTATTTCTCCATTTATAGAAGACTTAACTGGGATCAATAATAAAATGGTTAAGGGAAAGCCAAGTTTTAATGATATCGTAGATGAATTATTACACTTTATAGGTAATAGTGATATAGTTGGCCATAATGTAAAATTTGATATTGATTTTATTGAACTTCATTCAAATGGAATAATAGATTTTTCACGTAATAAAATTTATGATACTTATCTTCTTTCGAAGATTGTGCTTTTCTCAAATGCTGAATTTAATTTAGAATCTTTAGTTGAATACTATGAGCTACCTATTAAAAAGTCACATAGGGCTACAGAAGATTCTATTAATTCGGGTAAGATATTAATTAAACTAATTGATGGTTTATTGCGATTTGATAAATCTATTTTAGATAGAATTAATAGATTGTTTTCTGGTAGGTCCATTTATAATAATCATGCTATCCAATGTGCATATAATTATGCATACGATAGACTTGATAATAATTTAGATGAAACCAATCATTCTTTTATGCCTGCATTTATTCATTACCATCAATCATCTAATATTAAATCTCTTGATTATCAAGATATAATTGGTAATGATGGTATTTTATTTAAAAAAGAAGGATATCAATTTAGAAGATCTCAATACGATATGGCGAGCCATATTGATAAAACAATTAATAATAAAGATATTTCAATTATTGAAGCTGGTACTGGCCTAGGAAAAACTTATGCTTATCTTATCCCATTTATAAAACATTGCAAAGAACAAGGAATAACTTTGCTAGTTTCAACTTATACGAAAAATCTACAAGACCAATTATTTTATAAAGATTTAAAAAAAATAATAAAACTTATGAATCTAGACTTAAAAGCATCGGTTTTAAAGGGTAGATATAACTATTTATGTCAAAATAGATTACAAAAGTTAGAATCAAATGCATCAGAATTAGTTGCTGACTTTGAATGTCATGATTTAGGCTCATTGATAGCATGGTCTCATTATACTAAATCTGGAGATGTAGAAGAATGTTCAAGCTTTAGCTTAGTTAGATTTTCAAGGCTATGGGGATTAGTAAGAAGTGAGAATAGGTTTTGTGTTAAAAATTGTAATAATAATAATAATTGTCACTACTCTAAAATATCATATCAATTAAAAGATTCTGACCTTATTGTGGTTAATCACGCTTTACTTATTAGTGATGCAATAGATAACAGAAATCTTCTTCCTAAAAATCATTTTTTTGTAATTGATGAAGCACATGATTTTTTTAAAGCTGCAAAAGATATATTGATGACATCCTATGATAAATCTTCTTTTATTGATGACCTTAGAGATATGTATTTATTGATTAATAATTTGCATAATGATAATAATATAGAAAAAAATAAGATTAAAAATATTATAAACTCTACTATAGATAGTATCGAATTATTTTTTAATTCTTATTTTAATATTAAAACCTTAGATATGAAAGATAGCGCTAGCTATCCTTCTTTAAACTCATTTAGTAATATAGAATTAGAGTTTCAAGATTGCTCTCCAACCTTGCTTGAACTATTAGAAATATTATATAAATTTACTCGATACATGAAGGAAGTGAGTGAGGAAATTAATAATGATGATTTTATTTATAATTCCAATCAGTTAATTGATAAGATGGAATTATTTATATCTCAAGCGAAATCAAAAGCTCATTTATCTTGGATGAAAATTCATGTATCTTCAAAACATTGCTCTATTAATTATTTAACTAAGGATGTAGGTGAAGTTTTGTTTGAAAATTATTTTCAGAATAATAATATAGGAATTCTTTGCTCTGCAACACTAAGTGTTGATAATAATTTTAATTTTTTTAAATCTCAAATAGGTTTAGATCGCTTGTTTTATGATAGAGATATCTCTGAAATTGTTTTTACTAGCCCCTTTTTACTAGAGGAACAATTAGAATTTTATAGCTTTAAATCAGAGCTAAATATTAACTCTATTGATTATATTGAAAATATTGCTAATCAAATTTTTGAAATATCTAATTTTTATAAAAAAAGAATGCTAGTGCTTTGCACCTCATATAAACAAGCATCAGATTTAAAAAACAACTTATATTCTAGGTTTTTAAGTAGAAATGCTAACTTATATGTTCATGAAAAGGGTAGAAGTAAAAATTCTATATTAAGAGCTTTTAGGAATAACCCCGGTTCTGTTCTTATTGGTACAATGGCATTTTGGGAGGGTGTTGATTTGCCTGGTGACGAGCTATCTATTTTGATGATGCTTAGAATTCCATTTTCAAACCCTAATGATCCATATATTAAATATATAAGCAATCATCTTACCTCAAATGGTAAAAATGGATTTACTGATTATCAAGTTCCAGAAGCTTGCATAAAAATGAAGCAGGGGTTTGGTCGTCTTATTAGAACGGAATATGATGCAGGGTTATTTATTATTACGGATCCTAGATTTTATAACTCTAGTTATGGAGAGAAAGTGCGTAATTCTTTTCCCATAGATTCAAAGCCATATAGTCATTTTTCATCTTTATTAGATAATAAAAAAAACCTTTAGTTTTTTTCCTTATCTTTCAAATAAGTTATCCAATGGAACATCAACATAATTCCATATCTGATACAAACGTAGTCACACTAAATGGAAATGACCTAGATGTTGACGTTCTGTTTGATATAGCATATAATTATAAACCTGTCAAATTATCTCCTGAATCCATAAAAAAAATATCTCTCTGTAGAGATATGGTTGAAAAAAAAATTAATGAAGGTGAAATTGTTTATGGAATCAACACGGGTATAGGAGAATTTTCTGAAACTGTATTAGATGATTCTCAGATTGAAGAATTTCAAAAATATTTAATTTATAATCATTCTGCTGGTATTGGGGACCCCGCTCCTATAGAGTATGTTAGGGCTGCAATGGCAAGTAGAATTAACGTTCATGCGAATGGTAATTCTGGATGCAGATTGAAGATAACAAATACACTCGTTGAAATGCTTAATAAGGGCGTAACTCCCTTTGTTTGCCAAAAAGGTTCTGTTGGAGCTTGTGGAGATTTAGCTCCGATGTCTCAGATAGCATTAGTTCTTTTAGGCGAAGGAAAAGCATATTATAATGGGGAATTACTTGATGGGAAAAAAGCTATGGAAAGCGCTGGTATTGAAATCCCAGGCTTAAAAGCTAGAGATGGTCTTGCTGTTATAAATGGTTCTAACTTATTGACATCAATGAGCGCTATTTACATATATAGGCTAAGAAATCTTTTAAAGCATTGTGAGATAGGGGCTTCTATGTGTTTAGATGCTTTAAAAGCTAATACAAGACCCTATGATGAACGTCTTCACAAACTTAGAGGTTTTAGTGGCTCAGTAAAATCTGCTTCTGCAATACGTAAAATACTATCTAATGGAGATTTGATTACAGGAAGATTGAAAACAAAAGTTCAAGATGCATATTCTCTTAGATCAACACCTCAAGTTATAGGAGCTGTTCATGATGCTGAAAAATATTGTACTAGCCAGGTTGAAATAGAATTAAATGGTGTTGGAGATAATCCGATTTTTATTCCAGAAGAAAATATTCAGATTTCAGGTGCAAATTTTCAAGGAACTCCAGTTTCTTTACCTATGGATATGCTAGGAGCAGCGTTAACAATGGTTTGTGTTATGTCAGAGAGGAGATTAAATAGATTGAATAATCCCGCATTGAGTGAAGGGCTTCCCGCATTTTTAACTAAAGGAGCAGGGATGTTTTCTGGTTTGATGTTAAGTCAATATACAGCTGACATGCAAATAGTTGAGCAAAGAATTCTATCAACCCCTGCATCAATTCAATCAATTCCGGCAGCAGCAGATCAAGAAGATTTTGTATCAATGGGAATGAATACTGCAATTAAGAATTTTCAAATATTAGATAATGCATATGGAATTATTGGTATTGAGCTAATGGCTGCATGTCAAGCATTAGATTTTAGAGAACATAAGTTTGGAGACGGCGTTGTTTCTGCAAGGAATACAATAAGGAAACATGTTGAGCATCTTGATGAAGATAGACCACTTTATGATGATCATAATAAAATGAAAGATTTAGTTAAATCTGATGAAATAATAATAGATATAGAAAATTCGATAGGCGACCTTTATTAAATTAGATAATAATATTAATTATAGGAAAAATAGTTATGATAGAGAAAAATAATATAATTGAGGCTTTAACTTTTGATGACGTTCTCCTTGTTCCTCAGTATTCAGAGATTCTCCCTAGAGATGTTGATTTAAAAACTAAATTAACAAAGAATGTAACGCTCAATGTTCCTCTTATCAGTGCAGCGATGGATACTGTTACAGAATATAGAATGGCTATTGCATTAGCTAGAGAAGGAGGGATAGGAGTTATACATAAAAATCTATCTATATCTGATCAGGCAGAACAAGTAGATTTAGTTAAAAGGTCTGAAAGTGGTATGATCCTAAACCCAATTACTATTTCAAAAAATAAGACTATAGGTGATGCTCTTGATATTATGGAAAAATTTAGTATATCAGGAATTCCCGTTGTTGATGAAGAAAAACTACTAGGGATCCTTACAAATAGAGATATTAGATTTGAAGATGATCATTCTATTCTTATATCTAAGAGAATGACTACTGAATCTTTAGTTACTGTTGAAGAAGGCATTAGTATGGATGAAGCTAAAAAAGTTCTTCAAAAAAATAGAATAGAGAAGTTATTAGTAGTCGATAAAAAGGGGAAATTATCTGGTTTAATTACAGTAAAAGATATCCTAAAAAAACAGAGTTGTCCTAATGCCGCAGCTGATAAACATGGTAGACTAGTCTGTGGTGGAGCTGTAGGTATAGAAGATTCTACTTTAGATAGAGTTGGCGCATTATTAGATGCTAATGTTGATGTTATATTTATAGATACTGCTCATGCACATTCTAAATCTGTAATCAAACAAATAAAATTAATTAAAAAAGAATATTCTAACTGTGAATTAGTTGTAGGCAATATAGCTACATCACAAGCAGCTGAAATACTTATTGATAATGGTGTTGATGCTGTAAAAGTTGGTATTGGAGCAGGCTCTAGCTGTACAACAAGAATTGTTGCAGGAGTGGGAGTTCCACAGCTATCATCTGTTATGGATGCTTATGAATTTGCTTCAAAAAAAGGTGTTACAATAATATCTGACGGAGGGATGAGGTATTCTGGAGATATAGCGAAATCCTTAGCAGCTGGTGCTGGATGTGTTATGTTGGGAAGTCTATTTGCAGGAACAGATGAAAGTCCTGGAGAGACTGTTCTTTGGGAAGGTAGAAGTTATAAAACTTATCGTGGAATGGGGTCTGTCGCAGCAATGAAAGTAGGTAGTAAAGATAGATATTTTCAAACTAAGTCAAATAATAAAAAATTAGTTCCTGAAGGTATTGAGGGTATGGTACCATTCAAGGGGCCTGTTAGCGATACTGTTCATCAGCTGGTTGGTGGAATTAAATCATCTATGGGATACTGTGGAGCTAAAAATATCTCTAGTTTTCCTAAAAAAGCAAAATTTATTAGAATAACCTCTTCAGGAATGGTTGAGAGCCATCCTCATGATATTAAGATTACCAAAGAATCTCCTAATTATCATAAACCAAAGCTTAAATAGTATTATTACTTTAGAGTATTAATATATTTACTGATTCGTGATTTTTGATTAGCAGCTTTATTCTTGTGAATTACACCTTTGCTTGCTACTTTGTCAATCACTTTAAATGCTTGATTTTTTAGAGGTTGTCCCTCTTCTTTAGTTTTTGAGGAAAGCACCTTCTTTACAGAAGTTTTCATCATAGACTTATAATGATTATTGTATTCATTTGCCTTACGTGATTGCCTAACTCTCTTTAGTTCTGAACCTTTTGCGCTCATTTAAATTCCTTTTTAATTACTAGCTAAAAATAATATATAAATAGCTAGCAAAGTTATAACAAAAAAATAAATAAAAAATATATTTTTTAATAGAACTAAAATATTGTAAAATGGTTTGTTCTAATTTGTCGACTTAAAACAATTTATTTAAAGGAGGAATTTTATGGATCTTGATTTTTTAAGCTCCGTAAGTATATTCTCAGATTTATCAGATTCTGAGCTTGATAATATTAAAACTCTTTGTCAAACTAGAAAATACCCTAAAAATAGTATGATTATTCTAGAAGAAGAAATGGGTGATGTCGTTTTTATAGTTATGACTGGTACTGTTAAAATAACTAGAGTAAATGATGAAGGAAAAGAAGTTATTCTTGCAATGTTAGGATCAGGTGAAGTATTTGGTGAAATGGCAATTTTAGATGGGGAATCTAGATCAGCGAATGCTCTTGCTCAAGAAAATTGTGAAGTAGTTACAATTAATAGAGAAGAATTTTTAAATTTAATTAAAACTAATAATAAAGTTGCATTGAATTTGATGACAGAGTTTGCAGTAAGGCTTCGAAAGTCAGATCAGCAGATTGAAGCATTATCTTTAGATGATGCCGAGCATAGAATTGGTGTTTCTATTTTAAATTTAGCAGAAGAGATGGGCGTGATTAGGAAAGGTAGTGTAACAGTTGAAAATTTACCTTATCAGCAAGATATTGCAAATATGGCGGGAACATCGAGGGAAACAGTTTCAAGAGTTATGAAAATTTTTGAAGAAAGAGGGCTTATTACTAAAACTGGTCATAAGCTTAGTATCCCTGATTATGCTTTCTTTAAACGAATATTTGGCTAAATATAAAAATTGATGATATGTAGGGGATTTGATTCTGAATATTAAAAATATAGCTTCAACCATATCTCTTATTGAAAATAACTCTCCAAAGAAAAAAGATATTCTATCAACTCTTTATTCCAAAACTGGAAAAGCTCAGCGTATAGGTATTACTGGTCCTCCTGGAGCAGGGAAAAGTAGTCTGATTGATAATCTTATAAATCAATTTCGATCAATGGATAAGAAAGTTGCAGTTCTTTGCATTGATCCTACTAGTCCATTTAGTGGAGGAGCAATACTTGGAGATAGAATACGCATGCTAAAACACCATTCTGATAAGGGAGTTTTTATTCGTAGTATGGCAAGTCGAAATGCCTCAGGCGGTCTTTCACTGGCTACTTCAGAAGCAGCTGATATTCTTGATGCAAATGGATTTGATGTAATTATATTTGAAACTTTAGGTGTTGGACAAGTTGAAATTGATGTTATAAACGAAACAGATACAGTAGTAGTTGTTTTGGTCCCTGAGTCCGGAGATGATATCCAGATGATGAAGTCTGGCTTGATTGAAATTGCAGATTTGTATGTAGTTAATAAATCAGATCGCCAAGGAGCGAATAGACTGGTACTTACACTTAAAAATATGCTTGATACAAATCCATCAATGGAAAAAACTGATTGGAATATTCCTGTATTAATGACGAATTCCCTAAGTAGTGCAGGTGTAGAAGAATTGATTGAATCAATAAAAAAACATTTTCAGTATTTGAATGATGATGGGCATTTATTAAAAAAAATTAATGATAGATACCGTAGGCAAGTTAGAACAATTATTAAAAACAGATATGAAAAACATATATGGAAAGATAATGAAAAATCTAATCAGCTAGAAGATGAGATTTTAAAGCAGGTTAATCAAAGATTGTCTCCTATTGATCTAGCAGATACTATTTTAAAGGATGAAGGTTATTAATAAGTCTGATATGCCATTTTGGAATCATGTTAGTGAACTGCGATCCAGATTAATTAAATGTTTACTATCAGTCATTATATTGAGTTGTATTGCGTACGTAATATCGGATTTTATAATCCAAATTTTAGCCCAACCTAAAATAAGTCATATGAATAAGATAAACTTGCAGGTTCTTAAAATAACTAGCATGTTTATGATTAAAATTTATATATCTATGGTTGTTGGATTTATGCTATCGATGCCTATTATGTTATATCAGATATGGCGTTTTGTATCTCCTGCAATAGAGCAGAAAATCAACTTGTCTATCATTATCATGTTTATGATGAGCACTGTATTTTTTATGTTTGGATCTTATTTTGCCTACACTATGATTGTTCCATTAAGTATTACATTCTTCACATCATTATCTAGTACATATATACCTGTGGATTATAATATAACATTAGAAAATTATATGACTTATGTTATATGGATTATTTTTGTAGGAGGGTTGGTTTTTCAATTACCTATAATATCAATAATTTTCAGGAAACTAGGAGTTATTAATCATAAGACTTTAGCAAATAATAGGAGATATGCAATTTTAATTATTTTTATTATTTCAGCATTATTAACACCTCCTGACCCATTTAGTCAAATTTTATTTGTAATTCCTCTTATTATCCTATATGAGATTAGTATATTAATTATTAGGATGATTAAATGAATCAGATGAATAGCTTATTATCTAGTATGACAAATTCTATTGAATCAGAATATTTAGAATTTGAAAAATATTTTTCAGATAGTTTATTGACAGATGTTACATTAATTAACTCTGTGGTTAAATATCTTACAAAGAGAAAAGGGAAGAGGTTTAGACCTAGGCTATGCTTGCTTTCTGCTAAAATTTGTGGAGAAATTAATGATAATACATATAGGGCTTCATCTTTAATTGAAATGATTCATGTAGCAACTTTAATTCATGATGATATTGTAGATGGTGCAGATATTAGAAGGGGATGGCCATCTGTAAATAGAATATGGAAAAATAAAGTTGCAGTCTTAGTTGGAGACTATTTATTCTCAAATGCTTTGAGTAAGATGTGTGATATTGATAATTGGGATGCATTGAAAGTTTTATCTAAAACGGCTAAGAGATTAAGTCGAGGAGAAATCATGCAGGTTCAAAGTGCAATGAAGAAGGATTTAGATGAAGAAGGCTATTATAAGATGGTTAGTGATAAAACTTCTTCTCTTATTTCAGCGTCTACTTTGATAGGTGCGATAACAGCTACAGATGATGTCAAAAAAAGAGAGGCATTATATAATTACGGTGAAAAACTAGGTACAATGTTTCAAATGAAAGATGATTTGCTCGATATTACTGGTTTAGAAAGAGAAATAGGTAAGCCAACAATGTTTGATTTGAAAAAAAATATGTTTACTCTTCCTATTATTTATATCGTATCTAGTAAAAGCGAAACGGACAAGAAGAGAATATTATCAACATTAAAATATCTAAGTAAGAGAAATAAGAAGGAACAAATTAAGGACATGATTATTGATATGGGTGGTGTTGAATATACTGAAAATAAGATAAAAGAACTTGCTGATAGTGCAACTGAAGATTTATCATCTTTTAAAGATAGCAAGTCAAAGGAAGCATTAATTTCAGCAATTAATTTCAATATAGAGCGTAAATTATAGAATGAATAGGAGAGAAAAGCTTAAAAGAATATTTACACTTGCTAATTTGCTTAGTTTTTCAAGGATATTTATGGCGATTCCTCTTGTAATGGCTCTTGATAAGGGTTGGTTTGATGAGTCTATAAGAATGATAGTTTGCGCTGGTATCATATTAGCCATTTTTTTATCTGATGTTTTAGATGGTGCGCTTGCTAGATGGATGGATCAGGTAAGCAATGTAGGAAAAGTTATTGATCCTATTGCTGATAAAATATGCATGATGGTTGTGCTGATTTATTTAATTAATACCTACGGAGATATTTTTTTTATTTTCTTTTTACTTATAACATCTAGAGATACGATTCTTATAATCATTGGTATATATCTTCTTCAGTACCAAGAAGAGGTTTTCCAATCACTCCAATCAGGTAAAATATTTATGTTTTTCTCATCAGCTATGATGGTCTCATACATATTTTCTAGTATAATTCCAGAGAATATTAGAATAGGTTTATATGTTTTAAGCATTATTTTCTTCATTATAAGTAGTTATTTTTATATTGAAAATTATAGAGAGAGTTTTAGAAGGATTAGAAATGTTCGGAATACTTAAAAAAACATTTAAGGGACTTGAAAAGACGAGGAAAAAAGTTTCCAATGTTTTTTCAGGTTTATCAAAAAAAAGCTATTTAGATGATGGTGATTTAGATATGCTAGAGGATTGCTTATTTCAGGCAGATATCAGCTACAATATAATTACTGATGTATTAGATGGAATAAAAGGGAAAGATTCATCTGAGAAAAGTTGGAAAGATAGAGCTAAAACTGTTTTGCTATCAAAAATAAAAACTGATAATAATATTGAAAATATTAAAAAAGTTGTAATCCTAGTTGGAATTAATGGTTCTGGGAAAACCACCTCTGCAGCAAAATTAGCTCAATTTTTTACAGATAAAAAAGAAAAGGTATGCCTGGTAGCTGCTGATACTTACAGAGCTGCAGCTGTTGAACAAATTCAGATATGGGCTGATAAATTAGGTGTTCGGTTAGTTAATAACTCTGAGACATCCGATCCAGCTTCTATTGCATTTGATGGAGTTGAATCTGGACTCGCTAAAGAAGATAGAGTGATTATCGATACCGCTGGAAGATTGCATACATCTATAAATTTAATGAAAGAGCTAGAAAAAATACATAGAGTAGCATCTAAATTGACCGATGAAATTACAACATTAATGGTAGTTGATGGCAATATTGGTAAAAACTCACTATCTCAGATTAATCAGTTCAATGAGTACCTTCAAATTGATGGAATTATTATTACAAAATTAGATGGTACGGCTAGAGGAGGAGTAGTTTTAACAGCCATGGACGATTTAGATATTCCTGTTTATTTTATAGGCGTTGGAGAAGGAAGCGATGACCTTATCCCATTTGATGCAGATAGCTATATAAATTCAATTATTGGAGAAGATGAGTAAAATAGATAATAAAGTTTCAATGGTTACACTGGGCTGCGCCAAGAATCTTGTTGATACAGAAGTTTTGGTTGGGGGGCTTAAGAATAATAAATATGATATTATTGATAGTCCTGAAGATTCTGATATCGTTATCGTAAACACTTGTGGGTTTCTTGATAAGGCAAGAGATGAAAGTATTGATACTATACTTGATCTTGGAAGGCTTCGTAAAGATGGTAAAATAAAAAAACTAATTGCTATGGGATGTTTTACAGAAAGATACGGAGATGCTGTTGAAGAAGAAATTCCTGAAGTGGATGCGGTATTTGGGTCTGAAGATCATGCGAATGTCCTGACTTATCTAACAGGTAAAGAATTTCAAAAAAATGATCCTGATTTTCAGAGATCTACTTTAACACCAAATCATTATGCATATTTAAAGATTTCTGAAGGATGTGATAATGGATGTAGCTTCTGTTCAATTCCTTTAATGAGAGGAATGCAATTGAGCCAGCCAATAGAATGGAATGTAATGGAGGCAAAAAGACTTGCTAGCACTGGAGTTAAAGAAATTTTAGTTATCGGTCAAGACACTACTTCTTATGGTTGGGATTTAGAGGTAAAAGCCGGGCTTCACGACTTATTTGATGAGCTTGATAAAATTGAAGATATTGAGTGGCTTAGATTGCATTATGCTCATCCAGCTCATTTAAATAGAAAAATGATAGAACGGTTTTCTAGTCTTGATAGACTTATTCCTTATATTGATATGCCTATTCAGCATGGTTCTGAAAAAATGTTAAAAGATATGAGAAGAGGATTAGGGCCTGATGGTATTAGAAGGCGAATTGACAACTTAAGAAGCCATAATCCAGATATGGCTATTCGGACTTCAATTATCGTTGGCTTTCCTGGTGAAACTGATAAAGAATTTAATGAGCTCCTTGATTTTATTGAAGAAGTACAATTTGATAGATTGGGTGTATTTACATATTCAGAAGAAGAGGGTACTCATGGAGCAAAAACTCTTAAAGATGATATCCCTAAAGATGTTAAGAATGATAGATATCAAGAAGTTATGATGCTTCAGCAAGGAATAAATTTTAAAAAGAATAAAGATCTTATTGGAACAACTCAAAGAGTTTTAATAGATATCTCTAAATCTGAAGACCTATCACTAGGTCGAACTTATAGAGATTCTCCTGAGATTGACAACTATGTTAAGATTAATCAAAAGATAGAGCCTGGGACATTTTGTGATGTTAAAATCACAGATGCTATGGAGTATGACCTCATAGGAGAGGTGTCTTGATGAATTTTAAAATTTTAGGTATAGAACATGTAGCTATTGCGGTCAATGATTTAAATCAGCCAGCAGATGTATTTGGAAACCTCCTAGGTATTCCTCACACCTCAACAGAAGATGTTGAAGACCAAAAAGTTCTTACAGATATATTTAACACAGGCTCAGGAAAGATTGAGCTCTTAAAGGCTACTTCAGAAGACTCTCCTATTACGAAATTCTTAGATAAGAGAGGACAAGGCGTTCACCATATTGCATTTCTAGTTGATAATTTAGTTCTAGCATTAAAAGAATTATCAGATGCTGGAGTTAATCTTATAGATACAGAGCCTAGAATTGGCGCAGAAGGTATGTTGATTGCGTTTCTTCACCCAAAATCTACAAGTGGCGTGCTTGTGGAGCTATGCCAAAAACCATAGTATAATGCTATGGAAAATCATCTAAAAGATAGAATCTCTTCAGTCCCGACATCTCCTGGAATATATTTTTTTAAAGATAAAAAAAAACAAACGATATATATAGGAAAGGCTAAATCCCTTCGTAAACGAGTCAGATCCTATTTTACATCTACTGATAAAAAAGATGCAAAAACTCAGGTCATGGTTCGTCATATTGTTGATATTGACTGGATGGTGGTTAGATCTGAGACTGAAGCTTTATTAACTGAGGCTAATCTGATTAAAGAGCATAAGCCCAGATACAATGTATTTTTAAAAGATGATAAAACTTTTCCATATATACGGATTACCAATGAAGATTATCCCAAAATTGAGATTATGCGCATGAAGAATCTAAAGAAGGATGGTCATACATATTTTGGACCATACACAGACACCTACTATCTAAGGCAAGTATTAAAATCAATTCATCAAATCTTCCCTCAAACAAATCAGACTCTAAAGCATTTGAGGATATCTTTTAAAGATGGAGAAGATATCTCTAAGGATGATTACAATGATATGATTCAAAAAATTAAGATGTTTTTAAAGGGAAGAAGCGCTGAAGTTCGTATTGGAATTAAAGATAAGATGGACAATGCCAGTCAGAATATGCACTATGAAGAAGCTGCTCAATTCAGAGATCAGCTTAAGGCAATTGATAGTTTTATTGATAGTCAGAAAAAAGTATCTCACGATTTTATGGATAGAGACATTATTTGCTTATCATCAGAGGGGAAGGCTGCTGTATGTATTCTAATTAGAATACGTAATGGGCATCTAATCGGAAGAAATAGGTTTTTTATGAATATTACAGATGATACAGATGTAGCTGGTAATATCCAGAGTTTTATTCTTCAGCACTATAGCTCATCTATGGATTACCCTAAAGAAATACTACTTGAGGTAGATGTTGAGGATAAAGATAGCCTTGAGATATGGCTATCTGCCAATAAAAAGGGCAATTTGAAGATTTTAAATCCACAAAGAGGTGAGAAGCGGGAGTTGGTAGAAATGTGCCGTAAAAACGCCGATTTGCAGCTAAAAGAGCTTCTAGCTAAGAAGATTAAGAGAAAAGAGGTAGTATCCAAAACAATTGAGAGTCTTCAGGATGACCTTGATATGCAGGCACCTCCTCGACGAATAGAGGCTTTTGATAACTCGAATATACAGGGAAAGCATCCAGTCGCTGGAATGGTATGTTTTATTGATGGGAAGCCAAGAAAAGGGGAGTATCGAAAGTTTAATATTAAAACGGTTAAAGGTATTGATGATTTTGCGATGATGCATGAGGTTGTATCTAGGAAGTATAAAAGAGCACTGGATGAAGGGACTTCTCTTCCGGACCTTATTTTGATAGATGGAGGGAAAGGACAGCTCTCTGCTGCAAAGAATGCGCTTGATAGCTTAGGCCTTGACTATATCCCGATTATTGGTCTTGCTAAGAGACTTGAGGAGGTTTTTA
>CEVN01160060.1_pt1 | contig 34619 bp, 29 predicted proteins | sample 427041 | NCBI WGS metagenome assembly CEVN01 (sample SAMEA2623463, study PRJEB7988) | marine metagenome | biome: marine biome (ENVO:00000447); feature: surface water layer (ENVO:00002042); material: "saline water (ENVO:00002010), including plankton (ENVO:xxxxxxxx)" | depth 5 m
AATTTAGAATTTTCTTTAAAAATTTTTGCAGAATGTGGTTTATGTAGGCTTGTTGAAAATGAATTAAAAAAAATAAAATATGAATCACATAACTTAAAATTAATTCATGGCATAAATTATTTTAATAATAAACAGTTTGATTTAGCAAAATCAGAATTAGAACCGTGCATTAAATCTTCAAATTCAGATTCTATCATAATTGATGCATTATATTATTTAATATGTATTTATTACATTGAAGCAGACTATTCAAAAATATTTGAAATATTTCACTCTAATAAATCATTTATTTATAAACAAAAAATTCATAAAAATTATATAGAACTAATTATAAATGCAATTGAGTTTCAACAAATTGATAGTAATGATGATAAAGAAAAATTATTAAAAATGATTCAAAGTTTTGAATCATTTAATTTAACTGAATTGAATTTAGTTGATAAAAAATACAGTTTATTTTTATATCATATTTTAATTAATGTTAGTAATAAATATTTGGGAATGGATGTAGCTTTAAAGCTACAGACTGATGCAACCACATTAATTAATGAATGCTCAAAAGCTATTTCTGGATTTTTACTCAAAAATTTATTTAAAAAAAATCCGTATCTTCATCAAATATTATTGAACCCTTTGGAAGTAGAATTATTTGAAGATGAAGGGTATGATGATTATGATTTAGATGATATTTTATCAGAACAAAGAGAGGTAACAATATTTTGCTCATCATGTGGAGCTAAAAATAGTAACAAGTTTAAATTTTGTACTTCATGTGGTGAAAAATTAATCAAAGTATAATGAATATTAAGCTAACAATAGAGTATCATGGTGAAGAATACTGTGGATGGCAAATACAAAAATCTGATTCCACTATTCAAGGCGAGCTTACAAAATCATTTGAAATATTATTTAAAAATTTTAAAATTAACCTCATTGGATCTGGAAGAACTGATACAGGTGTTCATGCAAAAGGACAAGTTGCCTCTTTAAGATTACCTGATAATATTAATTTAGCTAAAACTATTAAATCAGTGAATGCTATCATGCCTAAAAATATTTATATTAAAAAATATGAAGTTGTAGATGATTCTTTTAATGCTAGATTTTCTGCCAAACTAAGGATTTATAAATATTATATTACTGAAAAGTATTCGCCATTTAACTCTTCTACATCATGGAATATTGATGAAGAACTTAATTTTAACATATTATCAGATTGCAGCAAAAAATTAAAAGGTGAACATAATTTTTCTCATTTAAGTAAAAACAATCCCATGATCAAAAATAAGATTTGCATTATAAATGATTCATATTGGGAAAAACAGAATAATACCTTAATATATACAATCAAAGCTAATCGTTTTTTACATCATATGGTAAGATTTATAGTGGGAACATCTGTTCAGGTAGGAAAAGGGAAATTAGATATATCAACTTTTTCAGAAATGATTAATAATAAATCAAACTCAAGCCCATTTTGTGCGCCAGCAAAAGGACTTTTTTTAGAAGAGGTTTTATATGATTGATAGATTATTTATATTAATCTTCTTTTTAGTTTTTTTATTTGTTCCTATGATTTTTAATTCTGAATTTGAACCTAAATACAAATTTAAACCTAGTTACAAAATTAATAAATTGAATTCTAATAGCAGCCCTTTTGTTGATCCAATTTCAAAAGTAAAAGAAAGTGTAGTAGGAATATCAGTGAATACAGTTGATAGTGACGCTCCGACTTTTGAATTTAAAAACGGTGTGTTTGTTCCTTATGATAAATCAAAAAATATACAAACATTAGGTTCAGGTTTAATATTTAGTAATAATGGATATGTGATAACAAATACACATGTTATTAGAGATGCGTCTGAAATTTTTGTAACATTAGTTGGAGGCAAGAAGTTTAAAGCAGAATTAATTGGTTTTGATGAATTGACAGATATTGCTCTATTAAAAGTAGATGCTTTAAACTTGCCTGTATCAGATTTAGGGGATGCAACGAAACTTAATATTGGTGATTGGGCTATTGCTTTAGGTAATCCTCTCGGTTTGTTTGATTTATCTTATCAGCCTACTGCTACAATTGGAATAATAAGCGGTTTAAATATTGACTTTGGCATTAAAGAAAATAACTATGTATATAAAGATATGATTCAAACTGACGCATCAATCAATGAAGGTAATAGTGGAGGTCCATTAATTAATATTGATGGAGAAGTAATTGGAATAAATACATTTATTATGACAGGATCAAGTTACAAAAAGGGATCAATTGGCATTGCATTTTCAATACCTATTAATAGAGTTCTTGATATTGTGCATGAATTAATTTTGCATGGAGAAATTAAGCGATCTTATAGTACTGGATTAAAAATAAAACCAATTAATAATAATGTTAAAAAATACTTAAATTATCCATTTGATAATGGTGCAGTAGTAATTGATGTTGAAAGGCAATCCACAGCTGACATTTCTGGTATTAAAGTTGGAGATATTATTTTCAAGGTAGATGATATTTTAGTAAATTCATATCAAGACTTTATAAATGTTAATAATGAAAATCTCAGAAAGTCAGGAGATATTGTTAAGATACAAATATGGAAAAATAATAAATTTGAAATAATAAACTTGGAACTTAAAAATTTTGAATAATTAGAAAGTAATATTTTATGATAGAAAGATATACCACAGAATCAATGGGGAAAATTTGGTCTGATGAAAACAAATATAAAGTATGGTTAGATGTAGAAATTGCTGTATTAGAGGTTTTATGTCAAGATGGTATTGTTCCATTAGAAGATTTAGAAACAATTAAACAAAAAGCAAAATTTTCAGTTGATAGAATCAATGAAATTGAAGCTGAAACTCATCATGATGTAATTGCTTTTCTAACAAATTTATCTGAAAATATTGGTCCTTCTTCTAGATTTGTGCATTTAGGCATGACATCTTCAGATTTATTGGATACTTCCCTTGCTTTGCAATGCAAAGAATCAGGCGAAATAATATTAAAAAAATTAAAAGTATTTCATTGTATTCTTAGAGAAATGGCAATTAAGTATAAAGATACTTTTCAAATTGGCAGATCACATGGAGTCCATGCTGAGCCTATTACCTTTGGTTTAAAATTAGCTTTATGGAGTGAAGAAATTAGTCGACATATTACTAGATTTGAGCATTCTTTAGAGGACATAAAATTTGGCCAAATATCAGGCGCTGTTGGTACATATCAGCACTTAGATCCTAGTGTTGAAATTAGAACATGTGAAAAACTTGGTCTACATGCTTCAACAGTCTCAAATCAAGTTGTGCAAAGAGATCATCATGCACAATTTTTAACATGTTTAGCCTTGATAGGCTGTACGATTGAAAAAATATCAGTTGAGATAAGACATTTACAACGAACAGAAGTATTAGAGGCAGAAGAATTTTTTGCAAAAGGTCAAAAAGGTTCATCTGCGATGCCACATAAACGAAATCCCATTATAACAGAGAGACTAACAGGTTTTTCTAGATTGCTTAGATCTAATGCTATTGCTGCAATGGAAAATGTAGCTTTATGGCATGAAAGAGATATTTCACATTCATCAGTTGAAAGGATTATTATACCAGATTCAACAAATTTGATGGATTATATGCTAAATAAAATCAATAAATTATTTGAACATTTAATTATATATCCAGAAAATATGATGCGAAATTTAAATTTAACAAATGGGCTCATATTTAGCCAAGAAGTATTGCTTAGTTTAATACAGAAAGGGCTAACGCGTGAAGATGCATATAAGTTAGTTCAAAAAAATGCTATGAAAGTATGGGAAGAAAAAATTGATTTCAAAGAGTTAATCAAAAATGATACAAAAATTTCTGAATTATTATCAAATAATGAAATAGATGAATTATTTGATTTGAATAAAATTTTAATTAATATCAACAAGATATTTGAAAGGTTAGGGTTAAATGAAAAGTCAAATTAAAGAGCAATTAAATAATACCTTAGATAAATCAAAAATCAAAAATTTAGGAAGACATTATGCAGGAAAGGTACGTGATAATTACTATGTAAATAACCAAATCTTAATGGTTACCAGTGACAGAGTTTCTGCATTTGATTGTGTATTAGGCACTATTCCTTTTAAAGGTCAAATATTATCGGAAATTGCACAATTTTGGTTTGAGAAAACCTCTGATATAGTGCCAAATCATTTTATTAAATCAGTTGATCCACAGGTATTGCTAGTTAAAGAAGCGAAACCATTACCTGTTGAAGTGATTGTTAGAAGACATATAACAGGTAGTTTGTGGAGAGACTATCAAGCTTCAAAACATCATGTCTATGAACTAGAATTTAGAAATGATTTAAGAATGAATGAAAGATTTGATACTGCAATTCTTACACCATCAACAAAAGAAGAGTATGGTAAACATGATGAACCAATATCTAAAAATGAAATTCTTAAAAGAGGGCTTGTTAGTAAAGAAATTTATGAAAAGGCTGAAGATTATGCGCTTAAATTATTTAAAAGAGGTGAAGATTGGGCAGATAAACAAGGATTAATTTTAGTTGACACAAAATATGAGTTTGGTTTAGTTGACGGTGAATTAATTGTGATCGATGAAATTCATACACCTGATTCAAGTAGATATTGGATTAAAAATGAATTTGAAGAAAGATTTAAAAATGGAGACAAACAACTCATGTTGGATAAAGAAAACTTGAGAGAGTGGCTTTTAAATAAAGGTTTTTCTGGTGATGGAGTGCCTCCTAAATTAGATGATGAGATTAGAATTTTATTATCAGAAAAATACATTGAACTTTATAAAATCTTAACTAATAGAGAGTTTAATCCTTCGCTTGGAGATGTGAGTAATAGAATTACTAAAAATTTAGACGCATTAAATCTTTAATATTTATGAAAGTTAAAAAATATTTACCAAGCTTAATAACTCTAACTAATTTGTTCCTAGGGTTTCTATCTTTACTCTTTATTCAAAAAGGTAATATAAGTTTCGGATGTTATTTAATTTTAATTGCTTCTGTTTTAGATTCTTTTGATGGTAAGCTTGCGCGTAAAATAGGAATAGCATCTGAGTTTGGTAAAGAGATTGATTCACTTGCAGACTTAATATCATTTTGTTTAGCACCATCATTTTTAATCTTTAATATATTTTACTCCTTTGATAATCAAGTTTCAGAGTATTTGTTTTTATATTTAGCTATTATATCTTCATTTCCTCTTTTAATGGGCTCAATACGGTTAGCAAGATTCAATGTAGATCATACTAAAGAAAGTAAACAAAGCTTTTTCATCGGTCTTCCGAGCCCTATGGCTGCAATTGCAATCTGCTCAATTGTCTTGTTAAAAATAAATCTAGATACAACCAAAAACAATAATGAATTTTTCTTTGATCCTCAAAATTTCAATATTTTTGATTTGAACTTTATACTTCCAATTATTGTACTATTATCGTTTTTAATGATTGGCAAAATCCAATTTTCAAAATTCCCTTTATTATCTTTTTCACATAGCAAAAAAAACTCAATTAGACTTATATTATTATTATTAGGTGTTCTTGTATTAATTATTAGTAAATTTTATGGTTATTTTCATATAGGATTATTTTTATTTTCATCATATTATTTATTAAGTAACATTTTATTCCATTTTATAAACAATTCAATTAAGTTAAATGAATTAAGAGAAAACTTAAAAAAGAAAAAGAGAAAATCATGAAAGCAAAAATATATATAAATTACAAAGAAGGAATTTTAGATCCAGAAGGACTTACGGTAAGTAAAGCTTTAAAATCTATTGGAATTAATGGTATAAATGATTTATCAATTGGCAAATGTATTGATTTAGAATTAGACACGAACTCAATTGAAAAGGCTAAAGAATTGATTGAGCAATCATGTGAAAAGCTATTAGCTAACCCCAATACCGAAATTTATCACTATAAAATAATAGAAGAATAAATTATGAAATTTGCTGTAATTGTATTTCCAGGTTCGAATTGTGATTATGATGCTTATTATGTTATTAACAAGCATTTAAATTGTAAAGTTGATTTTGTTTGGCATAAAGATTCAAATTTAGATTCTTATGATTGTATAGTAATTCCTGGAGGATTTTCTTATGGAGATTATTTAAGAGCAGGGGCTATAGCCAGATTTTCTAAAATAATGAATGAAGTAAAAATTCAATCACAAAAAGGTAAATTTATTATAGGTATATGTAATGGATTTCAAATTTTAGTTGAATCTGGACTTTTACCAGGTGCATTAATCACTAATGAATCAACAAGTTTCATTAGTAAAAATATTGAGTTAAATGTTATTAATAATAAAACTCAGTTTACTAATAAGTTTGAAAATAATCAAAAAATAAAAATGCCTATTGCTCATAAACAAGGTAATTATTATGCTAATAAAGATTTATTAGAAAAATTAGAACAAAATAATCAAATTATATTTAAATATTCTAATAATCCAAACGGCTCAAAATGTGATATTGCTGGTATAGTAAACAAAGAAAAAAATATTTTAGGAATGATGCCACATCCAGAACGTGCATCAGATCAATTGCTTGGTAGCTCTGATGGTTTTAATATATTTAAATCAATAATATCTCAAATATCATGATTGGGTCATGGGAAATAATTTTAATTATACTTATTGTCTTAATTTTATTTGGTGCAAACAAAATACCTGAATTTGTAAGAGCAATAAATGCAGGATTAAAAGAATTTAAGAAAGCAACAAATGATATTGAAAATATTACAAGTGATGAAGAAAATAACAACAACTAATTTATATGTTATCAAAATCAAAAATTTTAGATTCAATAAATGCATTCGATAAAAGCTATGATAGTATTAATAAAAACTTAAATTGTTTTACAAGCAATTTATCTGATTTTGCTAAGTCTAGTCTAGATAAATTCAATTTAAATGGTAAATTATCTGGAAAACTCATTGCTATTAAAGATAATATTAATATTAAAGATTACCCTACATCATGTGTTTCAGAAATTTTAAAAAATAATCATTCATTATATAATGCTACAGTTATTGATCGTTTAATTGATGCTGAAGGCTTGATTGTTGCTAAAACAAATATGGATGAATTTGCAATGGGTTCATCAAGTGAATATTCTACTTTTGGTCCAGTATTAAACCCACATAATAAAAATAAAGTTTCTGGAGGCTCTAGTGGAGGCTCTGCGGCAGCGGTTTCTGGTTCCCAAATAGATATAGCTTTGGGAAGTGATACTGGAGGCTCAGTAAGACAGCCTGCCTCTTTTTGTGGCGTATATGGATTAAAACCTACTTATGGAAGAATTTCCAGGTATGGTTTAACAGCTTTTGCATCATCATTAGATCAGATAGGTATTTTTACAAATAAAATATCAGATATTATATCTACTTTTGAAAGTATCGCAGGTTTTGATAAAAATGATTCAAACACATCTAATAAACCAATTAATAATGATTCTATAAATTTAGAAAAAATAAAAATTGCTTATTCACAAAGCTTAATTAATCAATTAGATATTGATGTAAGAAAAAAAATTAACGATTTTATCGAATTAACTAAAAGTAAGAATATTCAATTAATTGATATAGATTTGAAAATTCCAGATTATGCAATTCCAACATATTACATTATTGCTGCAGCTGAAGCTAGTTCAAATTTATCTAGATTTGATGGAATAAGATATGGTAAAAGATATAATAGTGATGATTTAAATGAAATTTATGAACAAACAAGATCAAACTATTTTGGTGATGAAGTTAAACGACGCATTATGATAGGTAATTATGTTTTGTCATCAGGGTATTATGATGCGTATTATAAAAAAGCTCAAAAAGTAAGAAGAATCATTAGAGATGAAATTACAAACTACTTCAATGAGTTTGATATGATTTTATTTCCTACATCGCCAACTACAGCATTTGGTTTAGGTGAAAAGAAAAACAAAACATTAGATATGTATCTTTCAGATATTTTTACTATTCCAATAAGTTTAGCAGGCCTCCCTGCTTTGAATATTCCAATAAGTAAAATTAACGATTTACCAATTGGTGTACAGTTGTGTGCAAACTATTTTAATGAAAATAATCTTTTTGCTATTAGTAAATTGCTAGAAGATTAATATTTCAATATGGAGAATTTAAATGTCAGGTCATAGTAAATGGTCAACAATTAAAAGAAAAAAAGGTGCTAAAGACGCTAAAAGGGGCGCTATGTTTACGAGATTAGGTAAGGATATTACTTTAGCTGCCAGAGATGGCGGTGGAGATGTAAATATGAATGCGAACTTACGTTTAGCAGTAAAAAAAGCAAAAGCATCAAATATGCCTAATGACAATATTGACAGAGCAATTAAAAAAGGTACTGGAGAATTGGGAGGGCAAAAATTTGAGAGTTATACATACGAAGGTTATGGCCCACATGGTGTAGCACTTCTAATTGAAGTTTTATCAGATAATAAAAATAGAACAGTACCAGAAATTAGACATTTATTATCAAAGCATAGTGGTAACCTTGGTGAATCAGGTTGCGTTAGTTGGATGTTTGAAAAAAAAGGAATAATACAAATTTCAAAAACTGATTTAAATGAAGAAGAATTTTTAGATGATTTAATGAATTTTGGTATTGATAATTTTGAAGAACTCGAGCAAGAATATGAATTGTTAGTAGACCCTAATGAGTTTGAATCTATTACAAATAAATTTGAAAAAAAATCATACAATATTGAGGGTAATTTATCTTTAATACCAATTAATTTTATAACATTGGAAAGCAATAAGATTGATTCAATTATCAATTTAATTAGCGCTTTAGAAGATCATGATGACGTTCAGAAAGTTCATGCTAATGTACTAGAGGGTGAAGGATAATTATGAAAGTATTAGGTATTGATCCTGGTTTGGGTACAACAGGTTTTGGATTGATTTCTTCAACAAATGATAAATTTAATTTAATTGATTTTGGAACTATTAAAACTTCTACTAAGGATTCATTATCAAATCGATTAAAAATTATTTTTGAAAATATTTCAGCATTAATTGATGAATATAATCCTACAGTATTTTCGATTGAAGAAATATTTTATAGTAATAATGTAAAATCTTCATTACTATTAGGACATGCGAGAGGTGCCGCGATTACTGCTGCAGCAACCAAAAATATTCTGATTTATGAATATTCAGCTAAAAAGGTAAAACAATCTTTAACAGGAAATGGAAACGCACATAAAGATCAGGTTAAATTCATGGTTAAAAATTTGTTAAAATTAAAAACACCACCAAAATCGAATGATTCTTCAGATGCTCTTGCTATTGCATTATGCTATACATTACAAAGTAAAATAAATGAATTATGATTGTTCAATTAACAGGTAACTTAATAAACAAGAATGCTAACGAAATAGTTTTAGAGGTTAATGGAATTGGCTATTTATGTTTTATCTCAAACAATACATTCAATCAGCTGCCAAATATTGGTGAATCAATTACATTACATTCACATTTTCATGTAACAGAAAACAGTCAAAGTTTATTTGCATTTTATTCTTTAGAAGAAAAAGATTTATTTAAGTTGCTTATTAGCGTATCTGGAATTGGTCCTAAGATTGGAATTCAATTATTATCAAGTACCAAAAGTAGTAATTTTAAAAATATGATAATTAATGATGATGTTAAAATGCTTTCAACACTGCCTGGAATAGGGCCTAAGACTGCTAAAAGACTGATTATAGAATTAAAAGAAAAATTTATTAAAATTAATTCAGATACAATTCCTAAGGATGATAGTTTTGATAAATATAAGGATGCTCACCAGGCATTAGTAAGTCTTGGTTATCAATCAAGATTAGTAGAAAAAAATATAACAAAAATAGTATCTAAAAAGTCAGATATTTCAACAGAAGATTTAATAAAACAGGTTTTACAAAAAATAAGATGAAAAAAACTGCATTAAATGATGAACATATAAAGCTAAATGCTAAAATCTTACCGTTTGCAGGTTATTATATGCCAATTACATATGGTAAAATTATAGATGAATATAATGCAGTTAGAAAAAGATGCGGAATATTTGATGTTTCACATATGGGGCAGATTGAAATTACTGGGCCAAACTCTGCAAATTATTTAGATTATGTTACAACTAACAACATTTCGAATATCAACAATCTTGAAGCACAATATTCAGCGATTTGTAACCATAAAGGTAATTTTATTGATGATATAATTATATTTAAATTTAAGAATGATAGATTTATGATCATTGCAAATGCTTCAAATGTGGATAAAGTTTTAAATTTTTTAAATGATAACAATAAAGATTTTAATGTTAATATAAATTATTTGAATGATAATTTTTCACTTATTGCATTGCAAGGGCCAAGAAGTCGTAATCTTTTAAAAAATATTTCTGATAAAAAAATTGATTTAGATTTTTATAGTTTAAAAAACATAAAAATTTTAAATAATAATTTCATATTAAGTAGAACAGGATATACTGGTGAATTAGGATTTGAGATAATAGGTAAACATGATGATATCATTGATTTATGGAAATATTTCATATCCAAAAATGTTAAGCCCTGTGGTTTAGCGGTTAGGGATATTTTAAGGTCAGAAATGAAGTATTGTTTATATGGGAATGATATAGATGAAACAGTAAATCCATTTGAAGCTGGCTTATCATGGATCACAGATTTAAATAAAGAAAAGTTTATAGCAAAAAATGCATTTTTAAATATTAAAGAAAAAGGCATTTCTAAAAAACTTATTGGCTTTAAAATGATTGATAAATCAATACCAAGAAAAGATTATTCAATTTATAAAAATGGAGAAAAAATAGGAATTGTTACCAGCGGAGTACATTCACCAATTTTAGAACAAGGAATAGGTTTAGGTTATGTAAATACACCTTATAACAAAGTAGGATATAAAATTCAGATTCAGATTCGTAATAGATTTATGGATGCTATAATTACAAAAACACCTTTTTTACAAAATACATCTTTACATAAATGAACTAATGAAAAATAATAATGAAATATTATCTATTTCACTTTTTACGATATCAACATTTATATTGATAAGTTTAATTCAATTTGATGAAATATATAATATAACAGATATATATGATTTAATTTTTTTAGGTGACTCTAAAGAAATAAAATATCCAGTAACTGGACCACTAGGTGCAAGCTTGTCTGCTTTGTTAAAAAAATATTTTCTTGGACATGGCTCCTTCACTATTTGTAGTATTTTATTTATGTATTCTTTTTTATCATTTACCCAAAAAGATTACAAGCATAAACAATATAAAGTTTATAGTATATATCAATTATTATTTGGTTTATGGTTAGCAGTTTTTTTTGCATGGAATGAAAGTTCAAATTTAAGCTCATCTTCAGGTATCATAGGCTTTATATTACATGATTTTCTCGAAAGCACTATTAGTAATTTTCTTTATATTTTAATGCCAGTTTCCCTTATTATGCTATTGAAGGGTATTTTTAACATATCATTATATGATTTACAACTATTATTATTTAATAAATCAAAAATATTATTTCAAAATTTCAAAAAAAATTTTAAACATGATGCAGAAATTAATCAATTAGATGATGGGCCAATATTAAATGATGACGATGATAATACTATTGAATCTGATGAAAATAAAATAAACGTTTTTTCTGAAGAAAATAATGAAGAAAATGAAATGGAAAGCATTGATGAAAATGATATAATAATTGAAGAAGAAGAGTCAATTAATGAAAGTAATATTGATAAAATTAACAAAACAAATTATGATAAATATAAATTACCGCCATCAAATTTGTTGGATGATCCTGTAGAAATTACAAACACTCAATCAGAGGATGATTTAAAAGGAAAAGCTGTTCAATTAGTTCATGCATTAGAAACCTTTGGAGTTCAAGGTGAAGTTACTAGAATATCTCCAGGTCCTGTAATAACGCTTTTTGAAATCGAACCAGCTGAAGGTGTTCGTGTAAACAAATTCACCACTTTAGCAGATGATTTAGCTAGAGTTATGCAAGCACAAAGAATTAGAATTATTGCTCCCATCCCAGGCTCTAGATCAGTAGGTGTTGAACTTCCAAATGATAATCCTCAAATTGTTTACTTAAAAACCATTTTAAATTCAGAACAATATGTCAACTCAGAATCAAAGCTATCTATTGCTATAGGAAAAACCACAACAGGTAATGCATTTACCATTGAGTTAAATAAAATGCCTCATTTATTAGTAGCAGGTGCAACTGGAGCAGGTAAATCAGTATGTATTAATACTATAATTATGTCAATTTTATATAAAGCTAAACCTGACGAAGTAAAGTTTGTTTTAATTGATCCAAAAAAATTAGAACTTTCGACATACAAACAATTAGTTGGTTATCATCTTATTACATCTCCAAATTTAGATGAATATGTAATGACAACTGCAGAAACTTCTGTTGGAATCTTAGATGCAGCGATTCATGAAATGGAAAGAAGATTTTCAGTATTTGCAGATGCAGGTGTTAGAAATATAGAAGAATATCATACTAAACAAAAAAATGAAGATTTAGAAAAAGTACCATATGTAGTTGTGTTAATTGATGAGCTTGCAGACTTAATGATGACATCTAGTAGAGCTATTGAAGATCCAATTACGAGACTAGCTCAAAAAGCTAGAGCTGTAGGTATTCATCTTGTAGTTGCGACGCAGAGGCCTTCAGTTGATGTTATAACTGGCTTAATTAAATCTAATTTCCCTGCTAGAATTTCATTTCAAGTATCATCAAGAGTTGATTCAAGAACAATAATTGATCAAATGGGAGCAGAAAAGTTACTTGGAAAAGGTGATATGTTATTTTTATCCCCAGGAAGCGCTTCACCAGTAAGACTTCATAATGCATTTATAACTTTAGATGAAATAGAAAAAGTACTTACACACATTAATATGCAACCAAAGCCAGATGAAATTAAATTACCAGAAGCACAAACAATTTCTAATCCAGGAGATTCAAAATCCATTAATTCAGATCACGATGAATTATTAGAAGAGGCTGCTAGATTAGTTATAGACACTGGACAAGCTTCGGTATCATTACTCCAAAGAAGGTTTAGAATTGGTTATAGTAGAGCAGGGAGATTAATTGATGAATTAGAATCATTAGGCATTGTTAGTGGGCATAGTGGAAGTAAAGCACGAGATATTTTAGTTGATCATTCTTATATTGAAAATATTTTTGAAAAATAATTAATATTTGATGATTTATTTATTAATATTCTTTATCACTTTTTCTTTTGCTTCAAATAATGAAATTCAATCATTTTTAAATTCAAAAAATAAAAAGGTTACTTTTATATTTGAATCAGATTTTCACCAAAATCTTAAACAACAAGCACAAATAACATTTAATAGTAGTCAATTTAAGTATGAAGATTCAAATGTTATTTTATTTTCAAATGATATTATTACAAAAACATATAATAAAAGTAACAAACAACTATTCATTCAAGATTCTGATATTTTTTTTCATTCAATATCAATTGAATTTCTCAATTCACTTGAATCATATTTAAATGATAATTTATCTTTTAAAGATTCATTAACTAATATTATTAATTTTGAATATCAAAATCAAAAAGCATCAATTTTTTTTAATAAGGGTGCTATTGATACATTAATAATAAATTTTAACAAAAATAAAATTATAGCACATTCAATACATTATCATACTGCACATGTTATTAATGAAGATTCATTATATAATTTTAATTTAAAAAACATAGATACAATAGATTTGAGAAGATAATGACTAAAATTAAATTGGTGACCAACAGCATTATAAGCTTAATCATAGTTATTTCATCTCTTTATATTTTTATAAATAATTCAAATGGAGAAGTTGATTTTAATAATCTAATAACCAATATTTACAGTAATTTAATTTTATTATTTTTAGCCTCATTTTTATTAGTTGTTAGCGTTTTATTGAGAGCAATTAGATGGAAATTTTTGCTTAATGTAGACATAAATATTATGAATTTATTTTCTGCACAGTTGATTGGATATTTTGTAAATAATATTTTGCCAATTAGAATTGGTGATATAATTAAGAGTTATGTAATTGCAAAAAAAACCAACAATAGTACAGGTTATGTAATTGGAAGTGTTTTTGTAGAAAGAGTTTTAGATACAATCACATTATTGTTCTTTTCAACATTCTTGTTCTATTATTTAGGATCAACTTATTTTGATACTATAAATATTAATTTTTACAATATTAGTATATTTTTAATTTTTACTATATCTTTTTATTTTCTTTTTAAATTTTATTTACAAAAATTCATTCCAAAAATAATAATTAATTTTTTTAAAGAAATGAAAAAAGGTATTTATCAGATAAAGCATACAAATATAGCTATTATCATAATTTCTTCTATTTTAATTTGGCTCATTTATCTTACTAATGTTTATTTAATACAAAAAATATTTGAGGAATTTGAATTATCATTTATGCAATGTTTATTATTATTATTTGTTTCTTCTTTTATTCAAATGATACCATCTGGATTTGGTGCATTAGGCATTTTTCAATTAGGTGCTGAGTCTGTTTTGATGAGATTAGAAGTATTAAGTTATCATAATTTTTTAATTTTATTGTGGCTATATAGTTTTATCAATTACACGTTATTGGGAGCATTTTATTTTATCAAAGAATGTAATTTTACATTAAAAAAAATCTATTCTGATATAACTAAATTTTATTAAATGTTTTTATATTTTTAATAAAATATTTCCAAACAATAGATTTATTTAAAATTAAATCAGAATCTTTTATCTTAGCATTTTTTTTAATATTTGATTTTCTTTTTAATATATATTGCACATTAAATAACAACCAGAAATTAGCAGATAATACTGCAAAGCCAGATTTGAAATCAAATTTAAATATATAGTAAAATATTGCAACTAATTCCAAAAACAATCTTTTTGCAAAATTTAATTTGGTTAAACTTAAGTTATTAGTTAACAATAATATCATGCTATTTCTGTGATTTAGATATGTTTTTTTAAATGATCCATATTTTAAGGTTTGAGCGCCTTTATGATAAATTGTAGCTTTAGGTTCTACATATACATCATATCCATAAAGTATTGATTTCCAATGATAATCTACTTCTTCCATGTGAGCAAATAATTTTTCATCAAACTTATTTATCTTATTAAAAATTAATTTTTTAGTCATAAATGCAGTCCCACTTGCCCAAAATATCTTCTTTTTATCATTATATTGATTGTTATCTTCTTCGATTTCATTAAAAATTCTTCCTCTAGCAAATGGATAGCCTAGATAATCAATGTATCCACCTGATGCACCAGCATAATCAAAATAATTTTTATTAAAATAATTCAATATTTTAGGTTGAACGGAAGCGACCTGTTTATTTTCTTTAAGTATACTCAATAGTATTTCTGTGGTATTTTTAGTTAATATAGTATCATCATTTAAGAAAAAAAGATATTCACCTTTAGCATATTTTGCACCAAGATTACAGCCACCAGCATATCCTCTATTATATTTAGATTTTATAATATTAACTTCAGGAAATTTATTTTTAACATAATTGATACTATTATCTGAAGAGCTATTGTCTACAATTATTATTTCATAATTTTTCTTTTTATCAATCGATTGAATACATTCAGAAAGATTTGTTTTTCCTTTTAAATGAGGTATTATTATTGATACAGTTATTTGCAATTAATTTAATCAGTTAAAAATTCAGGATATTGAGAAATAATATATTCATGCAAGTCTGGAAATTTCTCCTCTAAGTATTTTTTATTTACATATGAAATACCTCCTTCAATTTTATGCATATATGCACAATATCCTAGAATCGTTTCATAATATTCCCATGTTCTATATGTAATCATTTGCTCCATTTCTGGAACAATATTATTGGGAATCAAACTGTCTAATTTTTCCCTGATTTCAAAACTTTTTTGTATATTGTTATTTTGGTTAAAATTAACAACCATTTGATTAGAAGCTTCTTGGAATATATTTCTATATACTGCTGCAATTCTTTCTATATGTGGGCCATAAAAGATCCCATTTTCATTTAAATTTCTAAATTGATATATGCTATCAATTAAAAACATAGTTTTTTCTAAATTCATATATCTATCTCTTAGAGATGTGTGAAGTTGATTAGTCAACTTATATACTAAGCCTTCTTGAATTAGATAGTCATCTAAACCTAATTGATTATTCCCCGTAGTTACTGAAAAATATATTGGCCTTTCACCATAGCATTCTTCAATTATTTTCATTATTGTAATGTTAGTTAAACCTAAACCATAAGTACCATTTTTAAACTCCCAATTAAATTTTGCTCCAGACTTTGTATTAATTTCAACCATAGGATATTTATCATTTAGATAATAATTATTTGCATAATTTGTCAGCTGCATATTTTCAGAATCAATTACATTTAAGTATTCATCATTATCTTTAAACATTTTTAGTGATGGTGTATGTTTATCTAATTGTTTAATATAACTTGGAAAATTTAGTAGACTTAAATTTACAACTTTTACATCTGTTCTAATTTTTTCTACATATTGTAAATACCATAGAGGGAAGGTATCATTATCTCCATTTGTAAATAATATACCATTTAAATCACATGAGTTAAGAAGGTTATAAGCATAATCCCACGCTTCAAACCTTTTGGATCTATCATGTTCATAATAATCAGTAATCCCCATTGACATAGGCATTACCATGAAAAGAATGATAGCTAAAATAGTATTAATTTCTTTTCTATTAATACTAAAAATATTATTTATTTTTTTTTTAATATTTGCAATTAGACCAAAGCTACCTATTCCTATCCAGATAGAAAAGGCAAAAAAACTTCCAACAAAAGCATAGTCTCTTTCTCGCGGTTGAGGGTCACTTTGATTTAAATATACTACAATTGCAAGTCCAGTAAGTATAAATAAAGATAAAACTGATAAAGCTCTATATGAATCTCTTCTAAAATGATAAAATAATCCAAATATACCTATTAAGAATGCAAATGGAATTCCATATCTAAATGAATCAATACCTTGTAATGGAGGCATACTTGCCAATGCCTTATTATCAATGCTATTCCTAGACCATGTTTTTTCACCCCATTTTTCTTTACCTATAAATTGCCATGCAAAATATCTTAAATACATTTCTTTAAATTGATAATTCCAAACAAAACGAGTAATTTCTTCACTTTTTGGATTATTTATATCTTTTGTATATCGTTTCCAACTTTCATGATTTTGTTGACTATTAATTAACATTGATGTTTTTCTATCTAAAATATCCCATTGCCCGTACTGATCTCTATTAATATATTCATATGCACTTTTAATATCATGAGGATTATTATAATTTATTTGAGGGTCTTGTTGAGCTCTAATAAATATTAGAGTATATGTTGAATAACCAATTAGTACAATAAACATACAGTTTATAACTATTTGTGAAATTGCAAAATAGTTAGTTCTGTTAGTATTAATATACAAATATCTTAATAAAAACAATGTCAAAGCAAGTGATAATATAAATTGAAAAATGGAACTTGATGTTTGTTTTGATAGCAATTCAATATAGTTTAAACCATCTTTTTTAATATTGTTCATTTCTAAATCAAGGGTTTCAATTTTCTTCATTATTTCATTATAATTTTCCTCATAAATTCCTATCCAATATTCTTGAGCTTCAATGTTATTTACAGACATTAGTTTTTGTTCAAACTCGGAATTTAATTGCATCAATTGATATTGTGATTCTCTCTTTTCATTTGTAATGTTATCTCTATAGTTATCAATTAATAATTCATTCATTGTAATAAACATAAACATAAAAGCAAAAATAGAAATGCATACATATTTTAATCGGTCATAATTTTTATTGAGATTAATATTAGTAATTATTGTAGTTATTAAAATGATTATAAAGAATATAAACAAAATTGAAAGATCTTGCGTTTTATTAATTATTGATGGTAATCCCTTTATAATACCTTTATAAATGATTAAGAAACAAATTCCTGTAAGAATTGACATAATAGACCAATTGTAATAAGTAATTTTTTTATCATATTTTTCAATATATTTGAAAAATATGATTAATGCTATAAATGGTATTGCTAATAAATTTAACAAATGTATTCCTATAGCTAAACCCATACAATAAAAGATCAGAATTAAATATTTAACTTGCTGTCCATATTCTAATTCTTTGCTCCATTTTAAAATTAACCATACCACAATTGCAGTAAATAATGTAGATAAGGCATATACTTCTGCTTCAACGGCATTAAACCATTGAGAGTCAGTAACTGCAAAAGTTAGCGCTCCAATGAATGCAGCATAATAAATAGTTGTATTTTTTTCTTTATTAAATTCTTCAATTAAATAAACAATAATTAAATATAGAAACGTGATCGATAATGCGCTTGCAATAGGTGAAATTAAATTTACTCTGGCACCTAAATCATTTACAATTGGTAATTGAGAGAAAAAATTACCAATTATAAGATATAGAGGTGTCCCAGGTGGATGCGGAATACCCATAATGATTGAAGTAGCTATAAATTCTCCACAATCCCAAAGTGATACAGTAGGAGCCATAGTTTTAAAATAAACTAAGAATGGTATCAAAAATGAAAGAAATACTAATGAATAATGTATTTTATTTTTTGACATATCTAACCAATCTTTATAAAATCTAACATGTGTTTATAGTTTAAAATAAAAATGTTTTTAATTTTTAAATGTTTATTATTATTTAATAATGGATCACTATCTATAAGCTTAAATGCTTGATGTCTAGCACTTCTAATAATAGGGCCATCTTCATTAAAATCTACGACTTTTGACTTTATAAAACCATGTTGTTTTGTTCCAAAAAAGTCACCTGGACCGCGCATTTTTAAATCTTCATCTGATATTATAAAACCATCTAAAGTGTTTTCCATAATTTTTAAACGTTTGTTTGAATTTTCAGTTTTTTTATGTTGCACCATTATGCACGTACTTTGTTTTGTACCTCTTCCAATTCTTCCTCTTAATTGATGAAGCTGAGTCATTCCAAATCTCTCAGCATTTTCAATCAACATAATTGTAGCATTTGGGATATTAATACCAACTTCAATTACGGTTGTACTTATCAAACAATCTATATCACCTTTGGCCATTAAATTCATTTGTTTATCTATTTTATCTTTTTTCATTTTACCATTAATGTAACCTAAATTAAATTCGCTGAAAATTTCTTTTAATTTTCTGTATCCAGATTCTGCTGCTTCTAAATCCATTTTTTCAGATTCTTCAATTAGCGGATATACAATAAAGCATTGCCCTCCATTTGATAATTCTTTTTTGATTTTGGAATATGCATTTTTTATAGTTTTTGGTGTTATAATTTCTGTTTTTATAGGTAAACGATTTTTGGGGAGCTCATCAATTATTGAAATGTCCATATCACCATGAATTGTTATTGATAAGGTTCGTGGAATAGGAGTTGCAGTCATTGCAAGTACTTCAGGATTTAATCCTTTTTCAACTAACAGTTTTCTATGCTCTACTCCAAAACGATGCTGTTCGTCAATTATAATTAAACCAAGTTTATTAAATTTTACTTTACTTTGTATTATTGAATGAGTGCCAATAATAAATTGTAAATCACCACTTTTAAGCCTGTTTAAAATTATTTTTTTTTCTTTCTGAGGTTTATTTGAAGTTAACACATCACAACTTATACCTACTTTTTCACAATATTCTTTTATACTAATATAATGTTGTTCAGCTAATATTTCGGTTGGAGCCATTAATGCTACTTGATAATCTTTTGCAATTACAATAGCAGCTGTTAAAACTGCAACAATAGTTTTTCCTGAACCTACATCTCCCTGAACTAGACGATTCATTGGTGCATTAGATTTTAAATCATCTCTTATTTCTCTTAGTGTTTTAATTTGAGAACTTGTTAGATCAAAACTTAAAGATTCATATATTTTTTTGAGATATTCTCCTCGATTCAAAAAAGATATTCCATTATTTTTTTTGATGTGGTATTTTTTAAGCGCCATTAACAATTGTATGAAAAAGTGTTCATTAAATTTTAATCTATAAAGGGATGTTTTGATTTCATCATTATCGTTTGGAAAATGAATTTTCATTAATGAACTTTTTAAATCAGGTAAGTTTTCATCTTTAATTATATTGTCAGGCATGAAATCTTCAATAATATATTTTTTATCAAGCAATATATTTCTAATGATTTTCCTAAAACCTTTACTATCTAATCCCGTAGACTTTAATTCTGAAGTTGTTGAATATAAAGAAATGATTTGACCTGTATTAAAATTTTCATCGTTATTTTCAATTATATCAAAATCAGGATGTGTAATTTTTAGTCCTTTAAAAAATTCAATTTTTCCATATACAGCAATTTGGTCATTAATATTAAATTTATCCATAATCCAAGAAAGGCCATTAAACCAAACGCATTGTATTTGTCCTGTTTCATCACCAATTGTAATTTGGAATAGTCTTCGTTTTCTTATAATTTTAATATTTTTAGAAATGATTGTACCAATTACAACAGTCTCTTCGCCAATTTTACATTGATTGATTTTCTTAATATTTCTTCGATCAAGATATTTTCTTGGTAAATGATAAAGAACATCTAAAACCGTATTTATTCCATACTTATTTAGTTCTGCTGCTCGTTTGGGGCCAACTCCTTTAAGATATGTGACATCATTGTATATTGGATTTCGAGAATTCATTGAAGATTAATTAATCTTTTAAGGCATTTAAGTTTTCTATTAGTTTTTCTAATTGTGATTCATAGTCTACTTTTTTATTTTTTTCATGTTCAACAACTTTTGTAGGTGCCCTTTTAACAAAATTTTCATTATTTAGTTTATTATAAATAGTATTTAATCGCCCATTCATATCTTCAATTTGTTTTTCTAACCTGTTTATTTCATCATTAATATTTATTAAACCTTTAAGAGGAACAAATATTTCTAGATTTTTAATAATTGCAGTAGCTGATTGACTTGGTTTAATTATATTTACACCTGACTCTATCTCTTTAATTTTAGCCAGTCGATTTAAAATGTTTTTATTTTTCAAAATAACTTTTGTTGTTTTATCATTTCCTCTCAAAAACAATTTAACAGTTTTAGAAGGAGAAATATTAAGGCTAGCCTTAATATTTCTTACAGCGCTAATTACATCTATTATCGTTTTTAAATTATTTTCAATATTATTATTAATGTAGTCAGATTTATAACTTGGCATTTGACTATTTATTAAATGTTTCTGATCTTTAATGTTTAAGATTTGCCAAATTTCTTCAGTTATAAATGGTGTGAATGGATGTAACATTTTTAAAATATTTTTCAAAACATAAATTGATACTGCCTCAGCAATTTGTTTATCTTCTTTATTTTTATCATAGAATCTAGTTTTAGTAAACTCAATGTACCAATCACAAAAATAGTTATGCACAAAGTCATAAATATTCTTTATTACTTCATTTAATTTATAGTTATTATAATGAGTATCGATATTTTTAATTGAAGTATGAAGTTTAGAAATTATCCATTTATCAGTAATATGAAGTTTATCATATTTTGGTAATTTACTATTTGTATTATCTACATTCATTAAAATGAATCGTGCAGAATTCCATAGTTTATTCATAAAGTTTCTGCCATGCTCAATTTTATCTTCTGAAAATAGAATATCTGAACCTTGTGGAGCTATAAGCAATAGACCTACTCTTAAAGCATCTGATCCATAATTTTCAATTAAATCTAATGGATCAGGTGAATTACCAAGAGATTTACTCATTTTTTGACCACTAGAATCTCTAATTATTCCATTAAAATAAACGCTAGTAAATGGGATTTCATTTTTAAAATATAGCCCTGCTATGATCATTCTTGCTACCCAAAAGAAAATAATATCTGGACCTGTCACTAAATCATTTGTAGGGTAAAATTTCTTTAAATCATCTGTTTCTTCTGGCCAACCAAGTGTTGCAAAAGGCCATAGCCATGAACTAAACCAGGTATCTAAAACATCTTCATCTTGAGTCCAACCCGATTCCTTAGGAGGATTAATACCACAATAAACTTTGTCACCTTTATACCAAACCGGTATTCTATGCCCCCACCAAAGTTGCCTGGATATACACCAATCTTTAATATTTTCAAGCCAATGATTATACGTTTTTGTCCATTTTTTTGGATAAAACTTTATCTCTCCATTTTTCACTACTTTTAAAGCTGGCTTGGCTAATTTATCCATTTTTAAAAACCATTGTTTGGATATATATGGCTCAACTACTGCATTAGTTCTCTCTGAGTGGCCTACTTGATGGATATGTTTCTCTATTTTTGCTATTAAATTTTTCTCATTTAGTATTTCTATAATTTTTTTTCGAGCTTTTTTAGTTGACATATTTTGAAATTCTTTTGGACAATTTTCATTTAGTGTCCCATCAGAATTCATTATATTAATGATATCAAGGTTATTTCTTTGGCCCATTTCAAAATCATTTGGATCATGCGCAGGAGTTACTTTAACACAACCAGTACCAAATTCTAAATCAACATATTGATCTGCAAAAATTGAAATTTCTCTATCTACTATTGGTAATATAACTTTTTCTCCAATAAGATGTTTATATCGTTTATCAGATGGATTAACAGCAATACCTGTATCACCTAACATAGTTTCAGGTCTTGTGGTAGCAACTATTAAAAATTTATTACTGTTTTTTATTGGGTATTTTAAATGCCATAAATTTCCTTCAACTTCTTTATAAATGACTTCTTCATCTGATAATGCTGTTTGACTAATTGGATCCCAGTTTATAAGTCTTTCACCTTTATATATTAATTCATCTTCATATAATTTAACAAAAGCGTGGTGTACTGCATTTGTATATTTTTCATCCATTGTGAAAGTAGTTCTGTCCCAATCACATGAAGCACCTAACTTTTCAAGTTGATTAAGTATTTTGCCACCATACTCATCTTTCCATTGCCATGCATATTTTAGAAACTCAGCTCTTCCAATTTCTTTTTTGTTAATACCCTTATCCTTTAACATTTTTGTAACTTTAGCTTCTGTCGCAATAGAGGCATGGTCCATTCCAGGTAGCCACAGTGTATTGTAATATTGCATTCGTTTTCTTCTAATTAATATATCTTGAATTGTGTTGTTAAGACAGTGTCCAATATGCAGTATACCTGTAACATTTGGAGGAGGAATCATTATTGTAAATGATTCCTCATTTTTCTCATTAGGAATGAACAGTTTTTCATCGTCCCAAATTTTATAGCATTTTGATTCTACAGTTTTTGGGTCATAAATTTTCGATAAAACTTTCTTATTCACTTAACCTACTTTTTTTTAGTTTTTTCAATAACTGACATAGCAGTTGCAATCATTGAAGATACATTATTTATATCGCTTGGTATAATTAATGTATTTGATTCTTTTGCAAGATTTCCAAATTGAGACACATACTGCTTAGCAACTTCTAAGTTAGCAGCTTGTTCTCCGCCTTTTTGAGTCAATGCTTCAGCAACCTTAGAGATTGCTTCTGCAGTAGCCTCTGCTTTTAATTTAATCGCAGTTGCTTCACCTTCTGCATCATTTATTAACTCTTGTTTGTTACCTTCTGAAGTAAGAATAGCCTGTTCTTTCTCACCTTGAGCAATATTAATTTTTGATTGTCTTTGACCTTCTGATTCTGCTATTGCTTTTCTCTTGTCTCTTTCAGCTGTCATTTGTTTTTCCATGGCTTCCATTATATCAGCTGAAACATCAATGTCCTTGACTTCATAACGCAAAACTTTAACTCCCCAATTTTGAGCTGCTTCATCAACTGCAGCAACAACTGCTTGATTTAGAGATTCTCTCTCTTCAAAAGTACTATCTAAATCCATTTTACCAATAACAGATCTTAATGATGTTTGCGCTAAATTTTGAGCTGCATAAATATAATTATCAACACCATAGACAGCTAACTTACTATTAACAACTTGAATATATAAAACTCCATCAATTCTTAGCTGGACATTATCTTTAGTAATACAGCTTTGTTTTGTTACTTCATACACTTCTTCTTTAAGGGAGGTTTTATATCTTACAGCATCAAGAAATGGTATTAATATATGAAAACCAGCTTCTAAAGTTCTGCTATATTTCCCTAATCTCTCAATGATATACTCTTCTCTTTGTGGTACTACTCGAGCTGTTTTTAATAAAATAATTATTAAAAAAACAGTTGAAAATACAACTACTAAACTAAACGCATTCATTTTATTTCTCCTCTATTTTTTCTACTTTGTAAAAATTTGTTTCTTTATCTTCTGAATTTAAAACCCTTACTGATGTTCCTTCCTTGATTGTATCATTTGATTTTGCTTGATAAAATGTTCCTTTAAATTTTATTTCACCAAATTCATTAGCTTTGATTGTTTTTGAAACAATTGCATGCATATTTTCATTATCCGTATCTTTCTTAAAATTTCGAATTCTTTGATCTCCATAAAAGATATTTTTTAAATATGCTCTAAGTAAAATAAGTGAAATTAAAGATGTTACAATAAATAAAATAATTTGCTCATTTAAATTTAAATTTATTTTTAATAAGCCTAAAGTTATTGCAACAATCCACGAACCTAGTCCAAAGAAAAATACTATAAATCCAGGAGCAGATATTTCTAAAACAAAAAATCCAAGACCAATAAAAAACCAAATTAAATAAGTGTATTCAAAGATATTCACAAAAAAACCTCCAGAATTGATTAGTAATAAATTATTATATACGAAGTCATAGCAATTTCAGGGCAATAGCAATCACCACCAGGACAGACAGGAGGAGTTGCACAACTACCATCCCATGAAACTCTACAAGCAGCATACTCCATAACATTTTCATCACCTATAGAAACATGATTGGTTATATCTGTTACCCACGGGCTAATATCTTGACCAGGACACCAGCCTGCTCTTCCATAGCCCCAGGTACCATATTGGTTAGGTATTGCACCATCAAGCATAGCCTCTGGCTGTAAACAGTAATCATTATCATCACCATTTGGAAAGGATATTTCAAAATCATGCAAACCACCATTCAAGCTGAGCATATGTCTAGAATTACAAAACTCTGCACATTGAAAAGTTCCACCACAACTCCAACCATGGCCTGTAATATAGGATACAAACTCAACTTTTGTTGCATTGTCAGGCACTTCAAAAATGATTGGTTCTCTATTAGCATCAAAATCTGGGTTGAATGGAAAAGTCCCAATCCACATTTTATGATATTCTTGAGGAGTTTCTTGATCTTCTGTACTCTCGTCATAGTAAAATCTGAATTTCATTGTAAGTAGACTATTTGGCCAACCAGATTCTTGAAATTTCACTATTTTATTTCCCCCAGGTTTGATCATTGACATAAATGAACTTATATCAGTCAGATGATGAGGTTGTCTATCAAAAGGGGTTACCCATCGTGCTATTTCATTACAATTACTTCCATCTTCTTCACATATAAAGCCTCTGGCAATTCTATCATAATCATCACACCCTGCATCACTATAATTACCGTTTGCATCAGGGCATCCTCTTAATAGCTCAATTGACATTCCTGAATAATTGTTTAATTCATTTAATGTTGGGAATTCAACTAATTCAGAAATAGTTGCAGCCCAACCACCTGTATAATATTCTTTTTCAAATACAACTATTTCATCGTAATTTAAATCTGGTTGATATATTGTATTATGTTCATAGTTAAAATACAATGCTTCATGAGCTAAATAACTTATATATGTTCCTTGAAAATTAGCTGGATTACCAAGATAACCTATTTGTCTCCATCTTTGGAATCTATCAATACTATTAGCTCTTATTCCACAAACTGCATCAGTAAATTCTTGAGAATGGCTATCACATTTATCTGGAACAAAATGTAAGTGTTTTTTCCAATGTTCTTGTTCTTCCTCTGAAAATGCATTTAAAAGAAAGTCGAATATTGATTTTTTTTGTGTAATATCAGTCGCATAACTAGTACGGTTAGATAAGAAAAAATAATGAACATTATCAGGAGATTTTTCTAATAATTCTGTCATATCATTTGCACTCCATAAAGCCGTACTATTTGCAGGCCCAACAGTTATAAATATATAACTTTCCTCACCGTTCCATTCATCTTCAAAATTCCAGGTGTTGGTTAAATCATAAGAACCTGGGTATAAAATTTCTTGAATTAGAATAAGTATATCTTGAATATTAATACCGCCATCTGAATTTAGGTCACATATTTGCTGTTGCGATTCGTCTACATTACCTGTTTCTAATATATATGAAACAACTATAATAATGTCACTAATATTTATAGTTTCATCATAATTTGGATCACCAAGTTCAGGTCTATTTAAATCTTTTAAACTAAATGTACCTGCAATTTCAAATGGATTTGTACCATACGGCCCTTCGTTAAAATCTTGTGCAAATAAGCACGTAATACTTAAACTGAAAATTAAATAAATTTTATACATGTAGATATCCTCTTATTTTTTATAAAAAGAACTATTAAATTCTTATGTATAAATATATAAATAATAAGCTACAAATTAAACAGTATATCACAATGAATTTTAAAATTTATATTTTGTTTATATTATCAATGTTCGCTGTAAGCTCATCTCCATTGATTGCACGACATTTAATTCATATTGATTCAATCTCAATATCATTTTGGAGAATGCTTATAGCTTCACTAATATTGATTTTTTTTGATTATTATAAAAATAATAATATTTTTATATCAAGAGAACCAAAAATAATATTAGCTGGGTCATTATTAGGAATACACTTCTGTCTATTTTACACTGCAATTTCTGTGATGCCAAATAATATTGTAAATGCAACTGTATTTGGTACAATGGCTCCATTATTTGCCTTATTAATTGAAGTTTACCAAGGGAAAACAATAAATAAAAAATTAATAATTGGTTTACTTATAGTTTTATTTGGATCAATTATTATGTTCATTTATGATTTTAGTTTTGATAGTAATTTAACTTATGGAAATTTTTTAGCAATTCTTTGTTCAATTGCTTTTGGATTTGTATTTATTCTATCTGAACAGATTAGAATAAAAGAAAGCTCTATTAGTTTCTCAAAAAATATTTTTATTTATGCTTCAATTACTATTCTGATAATAGGGTTAACTACGCAAACATCTTTACTAATTAACAATTTAAATGATTTTATTTTCCTAATAATTTTAGGACTGATACCAACAATTGTTGGTCATAGCGTTCTTTATTATCTGGTCAAATATATTAGACCCAGCATTGTTGCATCAATACCCTTAGGTGAACCTTTTATTGCGTCTGTTTTTGCATGGTTTTTATTTCCAGGTCAAATACTAAATTCATATATAATTACAGGTGGTATAATCACTCTTATGGGGTTATTTATAATCATTCAGAGTAAAAAGTAAAAATTTATTACAATCATTGATAGCTGCAATTATTTAATTTATATTAGAAATGTTAATTTGTGTAAATATATCATTATTGAGAGGAATATAATGTTAAATAAATTATTAAGTATTATAACTATAAGTTTAATTTTTACTTTAGATACAGATTGGAAGCTGCACCAAAATCATGAAATTTCAATGAATAAATTGATTATTAAAATAGATGATGCACAAGCTCCAAAATTAGGTCTTGAAGAACCTTTATCTATTGTTAACATCCAAGATTTGATTAGTATGCCAGAATCAATCAATTTTAAAAATTTAAAACCTCTATTTAGATTTTATGATTCTTTCACTGAAAATCATTATGAATATGATTTACATCAGTACTATATATTGTCATTTATAGAACCTCAAAATGATGTTGTGCAATTAGCTGATAAATTAAAATTAATTGATATGATTGATGAAGTAGATTTTAATTTTAAGGCAAAAGCTTTTGTAGAACCTAATGATCAATATTATGATAGTCAATGGGCGCTTGATAATACTGGTCAGGCTGTTTCTTATAACGGAAATTATGTAGGAACTCCAGGATCAGACATTGATGCAGAAAGAGCGTGGGAAATTTCAACTGGAAGTAGTGATGTTATTATTGCGATTCTTGATACTGGGATAGATTTAGATCATCCAGATTTACAAAGTGGAATTGTAGGCGGCTATGATTTTGTTAGTAATGATACTAATGCAAATGATGGTAATATGCACGGAACTGCCTGTGCAAGTATTGCAGCAGGTAGGACTAATAATTCGATTGGTGTTTCTGGAATTTGTTGGGATTGTAGTATGATGCCAGTAAAAGTATTAGGTGATGGTGGTTCAGGTGACTATGATGATATTATAAACGGAGTTGTGTGGGCGAGCGATAATGGTGCACAAGTGGTAAGCATGAGTCTTGGAGGAGGAGGATATGTTGGCTCTTTTGATAATGCGATTGATTATGCAACTAGTAATGGAACTATTGTGATTTCTGCTTCAGGCAACGATAATGGAAGCATTTCATATCCTGCCGCATATGAAAATTCGCTTGCAATTGGAGCCATGTCTCCATGCAATGAAAGAAAAAGCCCATCATCTTGTGATGGAGAAAATTTTTGGGGGAGTAATTATGGTAATGGATTAGATTTAGTTGCTCCTGGTGTTAGAATTCATTCTGCAACAATTGGAGGATATATAAATAATATGAATGGCACATCGTCAGCTTGTCCGCATGCTGCAGGTGTTGCAGGCCTTATTTATTCAATTGCCCCTGGAATGCCCCCTGAAGAGGTAAGATTAGCCTTACAAATTAATTCAGTTGATATTGGCGGACCCGGATATGACACTCAAACAGGATGGGGTAGACTTAATGCCTATAATGCTTTATCGAACTTGGCTGAACAGCCAGATGTGCAAGTCAATGTAAACAGTTTTGATATTGAAATGAGTGCAGATGATACTTCTTCTGAAAGCTTTACCATTTCAAATACATTACTTGGTGAAGCAGATCTGGAGTATAGCATTTCTGAATCAGTTTATAAGTGGATAGATAGCAATGAAACTGGATCATCTGAATGGATAACTTTAGACAACCCGACACAGATAAATTTTGACCATAATGATGATGCTGCTGCACCAGTTAACATTGGGTTTGATTTTGAATTATATGGTGCTACATACAGTCAGTGTACAATTAATCCAAATGGATGGATAGGCTTTAATGGTGATAGCAATGCATGGGATAATAGCACTCTTCCAGCAAGCGATGTTCCATCTCCAGCTATTTTTGGATTTTGGGATGATTTAAATCCTGTAAATAGTGCTAATTCATCTGATATGGCTGGCTATGTTTATTACCAACAATTTGATGATAAATTTGTAGTATTTTTTGATCAAGTTGCTCATTGGGTAGGAAGTGGAACTATTGTTGGTTCTTACACTTTCCAGGTTGTATTAAATTCCAATGGTAATATTAATTTAAATTATCTTAATATGACAGGAGATATTAATAGTGCAACGATTGGTGTTCAGGCCAGCAATTCTGAATTTATTCAAATTGCTTATAATACAAATTACACTGAACCAAATATGTCTTCTTATATTTTACCTCCTGCTGATTGGTATAATTTATCTAATTTTCAGGGTACTATTTCACCAGGTAATTCTGATGTTGTGAATATAACATTAGATACAAGCGGTTTAACTGAGGGCTCATATTTTGATGTAATTAATATTGAAACAAATGATTATGATACATCTTCAATTAACATTCCTATTACATTAAACGTAACTGATGTATGTGGGCAATGGGAGCTTGGCGATGTAAATCAAGATTCACAGTTCAATGTCCAAGATGTTATTGTTATGCTAAATATTGCGCTTGCATCTGATCAATATGATGAATGTCAATTATTTGCATCTGACTTAAATCTTGATGGATCTATTAATATTCAAGACATAATATTATTAATAAATATCATATTAACGTAATTTATAAGGATTATCAGAAAACAATTTTATGCATAAATTATTTTTATTTGTCTTAATAAGCGCTATTTTTTCTCTTGATTATTCAAGGGAGGATGTAAATTCCACTTCTGAAACATTTGGTCAAGAAGTGGGCCCTTCATTTTTTCTAGCCCAAGGCAAATTGACAATGACTATATTTAATTGGGAAACATGAGGCGGCTGAAGAACGGTTTACACACAGTTGTGTGATTTAAGTAATAATAATGCCTGGGATACTGAAAAAGCAGTCATTGTAGGTCTTGGAAATGGAAGTGGAGGTTCAGGAGCTTTAGACGCTATGGTTGGTCCAGATGGGAATGATGCTCCTTGGGTTGTTGATTCTGATTTAGAAACCTGGGAAGAATTTTTAGGTTCATCATCAGCTCCTAGAAGACAACTCGTTTTACTTGATAAAGATTTAAATAAAAGGTATCAATTTCAATATCCTGGTAGCGGAATTAGCCCCTCGCAAGAAGTAGAATTAATTGAAGCTATTAATTTACTCATTGATGAATTCTCTCAACTACAAGGTGATATGAATGAAGATAACTTATTAAATGTTCTTGATGTAATCTTGATTGTAAATATGGCTATTGGCAACTTAGACGTAGATTTAAATGGTGATATGAATAATGATGGTGGCATTAATATCCTTGATGTTGTAATTTTAGCAAATATTATATTAGCCAATGGATAATCATTTTTTAGATAAAAGAAATTCTTCAGATAGAAGATCTACAGATAGAAGGAGTCAGAATAAATCAGTTGAGATTGAACGTAGAGTTGCACAACGAAGATCTGGATCTGAGAGACGACTAACCTCTAATTCATAATCCAAAGAAAAATTTTTATTAAATATATGAAAAACTACCTCCTTTTAATTTTAACATTTACTTTGATTTATGCACAACATAATCATGATCATAATCATGATCACAACCATAATCATGGGCATCATTCTAGCTCCATTGTAGGTACAATAATTAATTCTGATGGCGATCCTATTGAATATGCTACTGTTAGTTTAGTTGATAATAGCTCAAAAGATATTCTTATGGGTCAGTTATCATTGATTGATGGAAGATTTAAATTTAATCATGTACATACAGGGCAGTACAAAGTTGCTATTTCATTTATGGGTTTTGAAACATGGGAATCTGATTTAATTATTATTTCAGATGAAGTTAATAAAAAAGATTTAGGAACTATTTTATTAAAAATAAAATCCATTGAGTCACAAGAAGTATCTATAACAGAGCAAAGGGATGCATATGAATTTCAAGCAGATAAAATTGTTTATAATCCTGATAAAGATATAATTGCATCAAATGGAACGGCAGAGGATGTACTTTCTAAAACACCTTTAGTTAGTGTAGATCAAGATGGGGAGGTATCTTTGAGGGGTAACTCGAATGTGAATATTCTTATTGATGGTAGAAAAGCAAGATTAGAGCTAGCAAGTATTTCAGGTTCTCAAATTGAAAAAGTAGAAGTTATTACCTCGCCTTCAGCTAAGTATGATCCAGAAGGAATGGCTGGTATCATTAATATAGTGATGAAAAAAGGTACGAAAGATGGTTTTAATGGAAGTCTCAAATTTAATGCCCGTCATAATCAATATTTTAGTGTAGATAAAATGAATGGTTTAAATTTTTACGGTAACTACCGAAATGGAAAATTAAACTTATTTTCATCAGTTGGCTTGAATAATAAAAATGCAAATCGAAGTGGTTATCGTAATTCAACTACTGAGTATAATGGTATTGATAATGATGATTCTGAAATTAACAAAATATGGTATTCATCCCAAACTGCAAGAGATAGAACATTTTTAAACTTTAAAATTGGTGGTGATTATTATTTAAATGATTACTTAACAATTAGTTCTGAATTAAGAGCTGATCATCATAACAATAAATCAACAACAACTCAAACATTTACAGAGCCTGAAGTTATGGAAGAAGTCTCTATTGATGAAGATAATCCTGATGATCCCAATATTGATTTAGAATATTTATTTATTATAGACAGGGAATATCAAGAACCAAATAAAGTCCTGTCATTTTCTGCTCTAGTTCATCAGGGTTATGATAATGAGAATGTTATTTTAATTACGAATTCTAATGATAAAATTACAAATTTTGATGCAATTCATGGCGGCCTAGAAACAGATTTCATATATGAATTACCATTAAGTAATAGTTCTTTATTGTCTCTTGGTTATGATGGTAGGTATGTTGATAATTCGGAGACAATGTCATTTAATAAGTCAGTTCTATTCGATGATGATATTATGTTAGATGGAGATATCATTGAAAATGAATTTATTTTTAAAAGAAATTTACAAGGTTTATTCATAGAGTATGAAAATGAGCTAAATGCAAAATTTAGTATACAGCCAAGCCTTAGACTTGAATTTGTTGATAGAGAAGTATCATTTAATACTAATTTTAGCGGACAAAATATTGAAAACTCAATTTTCGATAATTTATTTAACGAAGCAAATAATCAAAAATATGATTTAGATACATTAGAAGTTTACCCTTATTTGAATATGACATATAATTTAGCAAAAAATGAAAGTATTCAATTAGGTTTAGGTAGGAGAGTTGAAAGACCAGGGGGTTCTCATGGTGGATGGAAAGTCATGCCATTTCCTACAAATATTTATAATGAACAATTTATTTTTGTTGGAAATCCATATTTAGAACCAGAATATTCCAACCAATATGATTTAAACTATTCTAGACCTATACCTATGGGTTTTGCTTCCTTAAGCTTTTTCTATCATGACATAGAAAATAAAATAGAGTGGTATGATGATGATCAATATGGCGAATTGGGAGATGTGTTAACCTTTCGAAATGTTGATGAAGCTTTAAGTAGAGGTGTTAGTTTTTTTGGTATGATTATGGGGCAATCACTTGGTGGTAGTTACACCAAGACAACACAAAGAGATATAACTGATCCTAATGACTTTGAATTAAATGAAGATAGTGAAAGATTTAATTTATTTGGTAAAATACGATTACCTGAAGAATATATAAAATTTTTTGATTTTGAGTTTGGATTTTATTGGATGGATATGAAAAGTCCATCAGGAAATTTTTGGGGTAATAATGGTACAACATGGGCTGATTTAGGAATTTCTAAATCATTTATGGAAGATAGGGTAACAGCTAGCTTCACTATTGATAATATTTTTGATAGTGGTGGCTTTCAAATGATTAGAACCAAACCAATCGATTTTTCATCTTTCCCAGATGCAGACTTATATGATTCTGTTATGGAAACAACTGATGTATTTAATACACGTAATGGAAGAACTTTTAAATTTAATATAAAATTTGAATTGGGTAAAAAAGTTGATGGAAGAAAAAAGAAATTCGAAAAAGGTCATAGCCACAGCAATCAATCTGGTGGTATGGATATGGGATATTAATTATTTATTTTAATTGCTGCGGATATATAAAATCTATCAACATCCCATCACTTTTAATCTTTTCCCATTTAAATTCAAAATTAATTATTGCTACCCCACATGTTGGAACATTATCAATCCTAGCATTATTACAAAAATAATTAATCACTTCTGTTACTGATGGATTATGGCCAACAAGCATTAAGTTTTTATACTTGTTGTTTACTTTTGAAATACATTTAATCAAATTTTGATATGTTGAATTATATATTTCATCTATTGTCTCAAACTTATTTTTATAATTTATTTTTTTGATAATTTGCTCAGCAGTTTCTGTGGTTCTAACTGCTGTACTACTTATAATATGATCAGGTAAAAAGTTTTTTCTTAATAAATATTCACTGATTAAAGATGTATCCGAAATACCGTCCTTTTTTAACGGTCTATCAAAATCAGATTCATATACTGGATTCCAGCTAGCACTGGCATGTCTTACAATTATCAATTTATACATTAAGAGATTAAAACTATTTTAGTAGATTAACAATTTTACTCTGATTAAAACTATCTGAATCAATATTTATAATATAAATACCAGAACTCAAGTCTTTAGCATCCCATCCAAAATTATACATATTATTAGATATTAGCATACCACTGTAAATGGTTTCTATTAATCTTCCATTTATATCATATGCTAAGATATTTGTATAGCTATTTTCATTTATTTTTATACTAATATTCAGATCAGGATTAAATGGGTTAGGGTATGTTTCAAATAAATTAAATGTAATGTTATCATTGTTAAACAATCCATCACATTCATAACCTGCTCCAATTGTAACTCCCTGAATTGCATCTCCGTTTTCATCAGCAAATATTGGCGTATCATCTTCTGGCCCTACACCTTGAACAAACGGAAAACAGATATTATCTTCATCAGATATTGATCCATAGACTGTTGAAAGTAAACCTGAACTTAGTGCTGGTATAGTATTACCTTCTAAACTAAATCCAAGAGCAGTATCGCCTGAAGC
>CEVN01114720.1_pt1 | contig 34595 bp, 34 predicted proteins | sample 427041 | NCBI WGS metagenome assembly CEVN01 (sample SAMEA2623463, study PRJEB7988) | marine metagenome | biome: marine biome (ENVO:00000447); feature: surface water layer (ENVO:00002042); material: "saline water (ENVO:00002010), including plankton (ENVO:xxxxxxxx)" | depth 5 m
ACGACAGACACCATCATTATTTCAAGAGTAATAACAGGTAGTTGGACCGAAGGACTTGCGATTGGAGTTATCGAAGTCTTCACCAAGATGATATTGTATTATTTCCATGAGAGGGCTTGGAGCACTTCTGATTGGGGCCTTGGAGACTCCGATGCCGCAGGTCACGCTAATAGAAAGCGCAGTATTGCCAAGACATTCCTATGGAGGGGTATAGCGACGACAGACACCATCATTATTTCAAGAGTAATAACAGGTAGTTGGACTGAAGGACTTGCGATTGGAACCATTGAAGTCTTCACTAAGATGATATTGTATTATTTCCATGAGAGGGCTTGGAGCGCTTCTGATTGGGGTCTTGAAGATCCAGATGCTCCAGATGTTAGCCCTATGCACTGATGGCATCCTAGTCTAACTAAGAAAAACTCTCGATGATTCGTTTGAAGACCGTCGGTATTATTTGTCAGATGCAAAGGCCCCTCGCTCAGTTAACATGGGGCAGACGCGGAAGCGGAGTTTGATTAAGGCGGCCTCTTGGAGGGCAATTGCGTCTCTAACCGGTGCTGCAATAGTGGTAGTTCTAACCGGAGAAATGGAACACGGAGGGGCATTCCTAGCGGCCGATGCATCTCTCAAGATGGTCTTCTACTATCTCCATGAGCGCGGATGGGAAGCTGTCACTTGGGGCGTCCTAGCTGACTAATCCTCGATATACCAATGCTCCTTCTTTGGAGATAGTGGGCGTTTCATCCACATAGGTCTGCGCTCACCTCTTGGATGTGTCTCGCGCTCCTTTGCCATCTCATTCCAGCGCTTGTAGTACTGGAATGACTTCTCAGTGTCGACCTCAACATCACCATATTTCTCATCCTTTGAAGGGCGACTAAGTCTGACCTTCTGCAACCAGCAGTGTGCCCCACTAATTGGATCCGGCTGAACTGCGTGAGTGATGTTCTGATGGACTCCTCCGTCCCTCCACCAAATTCGGTTGGTATCTGGATCGTCTGATTCCCACGGAGAAATTCCTGAGACCGTCCTCATCCGTTGCTTACCTTCTCCGATATCTTCGATTTGAACTTCATTACTTAGGAATCGATTACCTTGGTCTTGAGAACGTCTCCATCTGCCGATGTGGTGAGAGCATCCAATTACTCCAGGCTTGATTCCTTCAGTTACCCAGACCTTGTCGACGAACCAACCAATTTCAGTCTCAATCTTTAGCAAATCACCTTCCGAGACTCCTAGTTTCGCAGCATCTTTGGGATGAATCCATATTGGATTACGATGTCCAATCTCAACTAGCCATTTTGCATTCGCAGATCTAGAATGAATGTGTTGTGGAAGTCGGAAGTTAGGAAGTAGGCAGTATTCGTCTTCTCCCTGTAAGTTGTCTGGGTGGACATGACTGTGGATTCTATAGTGTGGAATCGCATGCTCCGGATATCCGAACTCGACCATGGTCTTAGAGTAGAACTCTTGTTTCCCACTCGGAGTGGGCCAACCCTCTTGTTCATGCTTTGAGTAAGTCGATTCCTCAATTAGGAAGGCACCATGCTTGCGCATATATCCTAGGGCATCAAGACCTTCCTTGGCAGCTGCCTCACTAAGCCCCGGAACTCGCTCGAATGTATACTGGTAGTACTCATCGATTGTGATTTTCTCTCCCTCTCGATATGGACTCATGAAGTGCTCACGGATACCCATAGTTCCATCGTCAATCCTCCATGACAACTCATTCCAGAACTCATCTTCCTCCCAAACTTCTCCAGGATTAACCTCACTCGTGAACTCTACATTCTTGCCCTCTCTTCGAGCGAACTCGCGTAGTACTGGTTGCCGGAACGCCACCCACTTTCCAGCAGAAGTTGCATACGAGTTGATGTCATGCCGTTCCGATGCATGACCCATGGGAAGGACATAGTCCGCGAAGAAAGCCGTCTCGTTCCAGGTGGGAGTCAGGGCGATGTGACAGCCGATACTATCCTCGTCCTCCAGCATCCTCATCCATGAGAATCCGTCCGGATAAGTCCAGACTGGATTGAAAACCCGTGTGAAGTAGACATCAATCTCGCCCCGACCATCTCTGATTAGGTGCGGCAGAATATGGCTCATTTCGTAATGTGCAAGAGTATACTCAGGCGGGAAGTGCAATTCGTTCCAACCGTCCGGGTCGCCAGGTTCGTCAAACAATTGGGGGCTGAACTTTGACCATGAGTTTGGCGAAGTACCTCCCTCTGTCCCTACACTTCCAGTCAGTACATTCAGTAGATGCAGAGTCCGAGAGACTTGCCAGCCACCTAGATTGCCAATAGCAGCAGACCTCCAAACATGAGTACTCAAACGACTTCCAGCATTCGCCACAGCCTCTCCTGCCTCGATTACCTGCTCTACAGGAATACGGCACTCCGAGGCTGCAAACTCAGGCGTATACTCTGCATATTCCTCCAGAAGTAGTTCGATGAATCTCTCGAATGTGCGCGGCTCATCGGGATGGTCAGCTTTGAGCCAATCCTCCCAGTTTACCCAATTCTCAAGGAAGTCTCGATCGTACAGCCCACGCTCTAGAATCATCTTTGCCCAAGCGAGGAATAGGGCAGTCTCTGATCCAGGCCAAGTTGGCAGCCAGTGGTCGGCCATTGAAGCAGTATTGGAGAGTCGAGGATCAATTACAATCAGCTTGGCTCCGTCAATCATCCCCTCTAGGATTCTCTGCGCATGCGGATTGAAGTAATGCCCAGTTTCCAAATGCGATGAGGTCAGAAGTATGACCTTGGCATTGGAATGATCTGGGGATGGACGGTCATGCTTGTGCCAAAGGCTGTATCCAGTTCTGGCACCTGAAGAACAGATATTGGTGTGACTGTTGTGCCCATCGACGCCCCACGCCTTCAGCACCCTCTCTACATAACCCTCGTTACCAGGTCTACCGACATGATACACTACTCTGTCCTTTGCCTCAGTCTTGAGAGAGGCTCTAATCTTCGATGAAATCTCGTCGAGAGCTTGGTCCCAGTAGATTCTCTGCCACTTGCCCTCTCCACGCTTACCAACTCGCTTTAGAGGGTAAAGAATTCTCTCTGTGTCGTTGATTTGATTGATTGTGGCTGGCCCCTTGGCACAATTTCTACCTCTACTCCCAGGGTGATGTGGGTTGCCCTCAAACTTGGTCACCTCGCCAGTACCTTTGTCGACATATGCCAACATCCCACACGCAGATTCGCAATTGAAGCAAGTAGTGGGGACCAGAGAATATCTCTTCTCGACCATCTTTGGCCACTCTTGTGCATCTAACTCGACATGGTCATGCCAGTCATCTGGACTTGGATACTTACGCAAATCTCCCTCACTACCTGTAGAGTGCTCGCGGTCAAGATCAGGGATAATCCTCATTTTCTGAGCGATTTTCTCAATGAATGTCCTGGCCATCTTTTCACCTCAATGCAGAGTCTCAAGTTGCGGATCGATTACCGTCCTGTGGCCATGCCAAGCGACAAGGATAAGACACGGAATTGCTAGAGCCGATAGGAGCAGATTAGTTGGGGACAGCAAGGCAACACAAGCAGCACCAGCAACCAAAACCTCGACAGTCATCTTCACTGTCAGAGTACGGTCTTTTGACCAAGACCGACCCTTTGCCTGTTGCAAAAGCCAAGCGGTGTATATCCCCGTAAACAACGCAAGAGGGATGCCGGCATATGCTAGGTACTCCAGATACATGCGATCCAAATCAAGCAGCAGAACTAGGAAACTACAGCCGAGAATTCCACCGAAACCGCCCAATAGATAGGCCCCTTTGACCAGCCAAGAATCCCAATTCGGCCGCAGCATAACATACAGGAATCTGAACGGCCTATCTAGGTCAATTACCAAAAGAATTCCAGTGATTCCAAGGAATGAGATACTGACTATCAGAAGCCTCCACCACAAACCATCAGTCATCTCAAGATAGCCTGCAAGCATCATCAACATCGCAACAAGGTAGGCGCCACTGGCTACTGCCTTGGTGAATACATATGCCGAGACCTCCCAGCCCCACAATACGCCCTTTGAGGGCTGGTCGTAACTGCGCTTCACATTCTCCTCATCGTCGAGCTTATCCATTACATCACGAATAATCGCTCTGTCTCTGGGAGCTGCTGCTCTGGCCTTCTTCTCAAGTGCTAGTTGGATAATCATAGATTGAGTGTCAGCCGCCCCTGCTCTCTTCTCGGCATACTTCGCAAAGTGTCCAACACCGGCCGCTTGATCTGTCCACAGGTATTCTCCTGAGCGTTCAGTAGAATGAGGGTCCAGACTCTCTTCACTCGTTTCGACATAGAATACATTTGGCTTAGCTCCAGACTCGGGTTTGCGCACCGTTGTCTCATGCTCGGATAGATAGCCTGAGATTGACGAATTAGGATCATCTAAATCACCTGAAATTATCGCCTCTACAGGACAAACGATGACGCAGGATGGCTCATAGGAATGCTCGATTCTATGGGCGCAATAATTGCATTTTGCCGCAGTACCCTTGTTTGGATCGATGTATAATGCATCATAGGGGCAGGCCTGCATACATGACTTGCAGCCTATACAACGATCATCATCGAAGTCAACGATGCCATCGGAGCGTGTGAATAGAGCAGTGGTCGGGCAAATAGTAGTGCAAGGAGAATCCTCGCAATGATTGCAACGGTGGACACTGAATTCACGAGTAACATCGGGATAAGTCCCCTTCTCGATGTACTTCACATGAGTTCTGTTGACTCCAATCGGAACATCGTGCTCAGATTTGCAAGCGACGGTACAAGCATGGCAACCGATACACTTCCGGTTGTCTATAACGAAGCCGTAATTGACCATGGTCCGCCCTCTATGAGGGCGGACAGGCCATCTTGGCAAATGAGCCTTCGCCATATCACAACAGAAGACTTGCTATCCCTGCAGCGGCAACCCAGGTTCCAACTACCGATCCAATGTTGCCTGCAAAAGTCACCATCAGCACCTTACCGACTCGATTTTTCCAGAACAAGGACAAATCGTCCAAATGTAGGAATGCCTGAGCATCACCTCCTGTCGGAGGGGTGACTTTCAGTTGTGTATAGCCCGCGAACCATCCCGCCGCAAGGAAGGGGTTGAGGGATGTGATGGGTGAGGCAAGTGCTCCGACTAGAATTGAGAGGGGATGGCCTCGGGCTAACAATACTCCCAGTCCAGTCAGACCAGCATTAATTGCTAGCCAAGCCAAAGCAGCCTGTTTCACCGCCTCAATTTCACCATTGTACCACATCCATCCTAATCCACCAAAAAGCAACAAAGGAATCGCAATCATCAGTGCCTTAGGCCAAATCGCCTTACGTGGCTCAATATTCAACTCAGCGATTCGAGAAGCAGTTTCCATTGCTGGCTCAGCTAGGTTTTCCTGAATTCCCTTCAGATGCCCCGCCCCTACAACTGCCAGTATTTTTCCGCGACCTCTTATCTGTTGGATTCTGCCGGCTAGAAAAGCATCTCTTTCATCGATTAATACCGAGCCGGCTGCAGGTGCAACCTCTCTTGCCTCCTCCATTAATTTGGAGAGTAAATCAGAGTCTTCCAGAAGCTCCTCTACCGATGCCCCATCTTCATCGTCTTCCTGCCACAATAAGGCATCAAGAACCCTGGCTTTCTCAAAGAAACCCATTTTTGACCACGCCCTTCTCAGGGTGATGAGAACATCTCTGTCAATCAACTCTACAGGGATGCTGGATTCATCTGCGGCCTCGATAGCTGCCAACAACTCTGCCCCGGGCTTCTCTCCAGAAGAAATCCCCATTCTGCGCTGTTCTGCAGCCAGGGCAGATTGTAGTAGTATCATGTGTGACTTACCATCATTGAGGATCTTTAGCAAATCCTCATTGTCGAGTGCATCCGGCTCAAGCAGCGAGGCCTTGCGAGACTCGCACAATTCCACAGCCACCAAATCGGGCGACCACTCCTTGATTTGATTGCGAACCAGTTCCACAGAGGCCGAGCTGATATGCGCCGTCCCCACAAGTCTTAGATTCTCATCAATGTCGATGATATTCTTACTCGAATCAGACATTTTTCACCTCAAAGCACCCATTGCAGCAAATAGATCTGCATGCTCTGCGACATCATGCACCCTGATGATATCGACTCCTTTGTCCTTAGCTCTAGCAGCAACTCCAAGGCTCCCTGCAAGCCTATCATCTGTAGATTCACGGCCAAGTAATCGAGAAAACATCGACTTCCGACTAACTCCCCAAAGCAGAGACATCTCTTCATTGGGGATAACATCTCTTCCTGAGCCCAATAGAGATAGATTATGCTCCAGGGTCTTGCCGAAACCTATTCCCGGATCTGCGATAATCATGCTCGGGTCCACTCCCATGTCTGTGAGTGTAGAGGATGCTTTCCCAAGGGAATCTCTAACATCATCGACTACATCTTGGTAACTCGGGTTATTCTGCATGTTCTCAGGAGTCCCTTGCATGTGCATTAAACAGATGGGACATCCACTTTGCACAATCAGTTCAGCCATTTGAGAATCCGAAAGAGCCGAGACATCGTTAACCATGTCTGCACCTGCTTCTAGAGCCTGTTTGGCTACCGAGGCCCTACGAGTGTCAATCGAGATACAAGTATCAGGCAAAGCCTGGCGGATAGCAATGATTACTGGAATTACTCTTTCAATCTCTTCTTCGGTATCTACTGGTGCAGCTCCTGGACGAGTAGACTCTCCTCCGATATCAATCCAGTCTGCTCCTTCCTCTACCATCTCTATGGCCCTTGAAACAGCAGATTCAATGGAATTGAGCCGAGATTTCTCATGAAAAGAGTCTGGAGTAAGGTTGAGGACGCCCATAATTCGTGGAAATCCATCATTTCGGCGAATCAGCATAGGTCGCCAGTCGGCCATCTCAGTCACCCCATTCGACGCATGCTTTATGATGTGACGGAGAGGCAATCCCTCGATGGTTCTGGGAGATGACTCTCTAGATGAGGCCAGTCAGGCTGCTGATACGGCCACAGTATCTGGAGCCGATAACGCTACTTCGGCCTACAACATGGAGATGATGGAGTCTATTGTTCAAAGACTCAAACCAGAAGATCGCCATCAAATTAGAGATATGATTTCTGAGCGAGGAAGGACATCCGGAGCGCTCGCAATTGCCTCAATCCTGTTTTGGTGGCTGGCTATTCACAATGGAGGCGACACGCTGGGCGACACCGACTTACCCAACTCGATGATTGGCGACTTCACTTTCTACCGACTAAGCCTCATTGTCCCCGGTCTTACCTTGGTTGCAACGATTCTATTGACCATGGGTAGGGAGAAGGGACAGTCTCTGCCCTCCAACGCTGGCGGAGTATTGGCCGTTTTGGCTGCCTTCTTCGTCCTAGAGCCGGTCGGTAGAGCGTTGTTGATGGGGGACATCGATACGGATGATTCTCTAGTTGCCTCCGGAAGACTAGCAATTCTAGCAACCCTAATTCATCTAGCCACGAAGATGCAAGTCGACTCAATTCTATTGGAGTGGGTTCGAGGTTCGATGATGAGTATGGACATCGATGTAACTCCAGAACAAGAGAACTCTATGGAGAGTCATGCTGATGAAGCCCCCCCTCTCGTCTGAGGGCGATGACCGGCGATTTCAGAGTCTCAGTTCTCAGGCTCGGGCATCGCCGAGAGCGTGACAAGAGAATTACTTCTCATCTGGGACTGACTGCTCGCGCATTTGGTGCGGATGAAGTAATCTTATCAGGCGAGGAAGATGACTCAGCCCTAGAGACATGGAACTCGGTCTCAGAAAGATTCGGAGGGGCGCTCGAATGCCGTTTCGAGGCCAAGCCAATGAGTTGGTTGAGGGAATTTGCTAAATCGGCAACAGTAATTCATCTCACAATGTATGGTGAGCCATGGAGGGATGTGACAGGAAGTATCCCTAAAGACAAGCCTGCAGTCATTGTTGTAGGCGGCACAAAGGTTCCTGCAGAAGTTTTCTCAATTGCAGACCATAATGTCTCTATCGGTAATCAGCCACACTCAGAAGTAGCAGCACTTGGAGTGTTCATGGACTCCTGGTTAGGGCCCATTGAAGAATCCACAATATTCTCTGGAGGACAGATAGAAGTCGTGCCCAGCGAGCGCGGGAAGAATGTAGTAAATCATGAGGAAGAATGAGACAATCGGGACTATTAATCCGAAAACTGATTCTCAATGATTAAGAGGGGCACTCAAACACGATTGCTGATGTCGGGTACGACACAGCCTCGGGGCTTCATCCCCGGCGCTGGCGTTCCGGGTGTTTCTAACCCTCCATCCTTCCAAGATGCTGCCGACCCGCTACTCGAAATCTCGGAGCACCAACAGCCAAGTGGTTCGCCCGGATTACTTCTGTTGGCCGATGGAACCAGCTATCGTGGAAGTCTGTTTGGATCAGAGAGAATTGCACAAGGCGAACTAGTTTTCACTACTGGAATGTGTGGCTATCAAGAGAGCCTTACAGACCCATCTTTCGCTGGTCAAGTACTAACTTTCACATGGCCACTATTAGGGAACTACGGTATCCATCCAGGTATTTCTGAGTCATCCAAGGTCCATCCAAGAGGGGTCGTCTGTAAGCAGTTGATGGCCAACCCTGACCACAGAGATTCAGTGGGCAGTGTACATGACTTCCTAGCAGCACATGGTGTTCCTGGAATACAGGGAGTCGACACTAGGACTCTGACCAGAAGAGTCAGAGAGTACGGAACCGTTCTGTGTGTTTTCGGTCCAGAAGAAAGCGCGGATGAAATGCGAAAGATTCTCTCCGAAATGACTCCTCCAGATGCAGACGATCTCGTTGCTTCTGTTTCAAGAGAAGATGCAACCCTTCTCAATCCGGGCGCGACCGATGACCAAGGTAATCCACTCCCCCGTCTAGCAGCTCTCGATTGTGGTGTCAAGTACAACATTCTGAGAGAATTATGCCAACGCTTCGAAGTCGTCTGGTGCCCAGCCTCTATGCCATTTGACCAAATTATGTCCGAATGGGAGCCAGACGCTCTATTTGCTTCCAATGGGCCGGGGGACCCAGCTCACCTCGGTGACGCAACAATTGCCAGAGAATCTCTTGCTGCTGCAGTTCGGGCTGATATGCCTGTGATGGGGATTTGTCTCGGCCATCAATTGATGGGACTGGCAGCAGGTCTGCGAACCTACAAGCTGAGATATGGCCACAGAGGCGCCAATCAACCAGTAGTGGATTTGGAGACGGGTAGAGTTCACATCACTAGTCAGAACCACGGTTTTGCAGTCGAAGATCCAGAGAAGGGAATGCTTGCCCCACACCCTACCGGGGCGTGTTCAGAAGCCGGGGAGAATACTTTGCAGGCAGACTTCACAGTACGGCATGTGAATGCCAACGACCGCACCGTAGAGGGCTTGGATTTGGTTGGCAAGCCCGCATTTACAATCCAGTTTCACCCTGAGGCCTGCCCAGGGCCACACGATGCATCTCCATTGTTCGACCGCTTCTCAGAGATTGTAGCGAATCATCTCACTGACGGGCCAAAGGCCGTTGCTAGGAGAGGTGATGGCTATGCCTAGAAGAGACGATATCAATAAAGTCGTAATTCTTGGTAGCGGCCCAATAAGAATCGGTCAGGCCGCTGAATTCGATTTCTCGGGTTCGCAGGCGTGTAGGGCACTAAGGGCCGATGGCTACGAAGTCGTGCTAATCAACTCAAATCCTGCAACTATTCAAAATGATCCTGAGATGGCAGACAGAATCTACATTGAACCACTTCTTCCAGATGTGGTCAAGCGAATAATGGAAGTTGAGAAGCCAGATGCATTGTTAGCAGGAATGGGGGGTCAGACTGCACTAAATATCGCCACTGCTCTGGCTCATGACGGCTCACTAGATGAGTTGGGCGTCGAGTTGATTGGATGCAACCTAGCAGCGATTGATGAAGCAGAAGACAGAGATCTTTTCAAGAAAGTCTGCGAAGAAATTGACCTACCAGTTTGCAAGGCTATTGCATGCGATTCTATAGAGCAAGTTCTAGATTCGGTAGACAAGTTGGGAGGATTTCCTCTTCTCATCAGACCGGCTTTCACTTTGGGTGGTTTAGGAGGAGGGACTGCACATAACACGGGCGAATTAGTAGAGATTGCAAGTCAGGGCATACTCCACTCTGCAATTGGACAAGTCTTGATTGAGGAAAGCATCCTAGGCTGGCAAGAGCACGAGTATGAGGTTATGCGCGATGGCGCTGACAATTCAATCATCGTATGTACGATGGAAAATCTAGATCCGATGGGAGTCCATACTGGGGAATCAGTTGTCGTTGCACCTCAGCAGACCTTGTCCGATCGCGACCATCAGATGCTTAGAGATGCCGCGCTGAAACTAATCAGAAGACTCAACATCAAGGGCGGATGCAATGTTCAGTTTGCAGTTGAACAATCTACAGGAGAGTATAGGGTCATTGAAGTCAACCCTAGAGTATCGCGATCATCCGCCCTTGCCTCCAAGGCTACTGGTTATCCAATTGCTAGAATGGCCGCACTGATTGCGGTGGGCTACACTCTAGATGAACTGCCAAATCCAATCACAGGAGAAGGTACCACAGCAGCCTTCGAGCCCACATTGGATTACTGCGTAGTCAAGATTCCACGCTGGCCCTTTGACAAGTTCCGAACCGCTGATCGAACCATCGGGACCTCAATGAAATCAACCGGCGAAGTGATGGCCATCGGTCGCTGCTTCGAGGAAGCTTTCCTCAAGGCATGGGCTAGTCTGGAGTACGGACAACCTCACCCAAGGCCTCTGACAATGGCCGATGCATCCGGCGGCGAATCAATGGATGAGCGAGCTTTCGAACCACTGCCCGAGGCACTGCTTGAGGATTGGCTGAGAATTCCTTCAGATAGACGTATGGGGGCGCTATTCGAGGCTTTCCGGAGAGGCTACTCGATTGAGGATGTCAGGGATATGTCAGGCGGTGTTACCAGATGGTTCCTTCACCGATTTGAGAATATGGCAGCAATCGAAACTGAGATCAGGGCTGCTGGAGAAATCGGACTCTCTATTTCAGAGATACCAGATTCTGAGATGAGATTATGGAAGGGAGCTGGATTCACTGATCTTCACATAGCAGATGCGCTTGCAGGATTCCCCGAATCCGGCTACAAGATGCTGCCCGAAGGAATGAATGAGGCTGCAGTCACTCACAGAAGACACGAACTAGGAATTCATCCGGTATTCCGAATGGTCGATTCCTGCGCAGCCGAGTTCGCCGCAGTCACCCCTTACTACTATGCCACATATGAGGGTGGAGCCGCACCCGTTGGGGTCGACTATGTTCCCGGATTAGACGAGTCTCTCAAACAGAGAATTGTGGTGATTGGATCTGGCCCGATTCGAATTGGACAAGGAATCGAGTTTGACTACGGTTGTGTTCATGCAGTCGGCGCTATTCGTGACTTAGGCCACGAGGCTATCATCATAAACAACAATCCAGAGACAGTCTCAACTGACTTCGATACCAGCGACAGACTCTACTTTGACCCGCTAACTCTGGAATTCGTCTCCGAGGTCCTACTCAGAGAGAGGGCACACGGAATACTCCTACAGTTCGGCGGTCAAACCGCGATCAATCTTGCACTACCTCTGGCCGGAAACATGCCTCACCTTTCCTCAATGGGACTGCATCTTGTGATGGAAGGAACTTCGCCCGATGCAGTGGATGAGGCGAGTGATAGAGAGAGATTCGAGGCCTTCGCAGCCAGAAATGGACTAAGGATGCCACGCGGCTCCACAGCTACCACTCCCGAAGAAGTCAGAAGAGCAGTGCATGAGATTGGATACCCGGTTTTGATCCGACCATCCTATGTCCTAGGTGGGCGTGGGATGGAGATTCTCTCGAATGACAAGCAACTGGATGCCTACATGGGTGAAGCCTACCTTGCACCTGACAGGCCCCTGCTAATCGATGAGTACCTAGGGAATGCCATCGAACTCGATGTTGATGCAGTGTGCGATGGAGACGAAGTGCTGGTCGGCGCAATAATGGAACACCTCGAAGAAGCTGGAATCCACTCTGGAGACTCGACCTGTTTTATTCCTCCTCAGAACATCGCAGAGCATGTACTCGCAGAAGTAGAGGATTGGACTAAGCGCATTGGAGTGGAGTTGGGAATCAGAGGCTGTTTCAACATCCAGTATGCAATCCGTGACGAAGTTCTGTATGTGCTTGAAGTAAACCCTCGGGGCTCCCGTACATTCCCATTCGTGGCTAAGGCCACCGGAGTTCCACTGGCTAGAATAGCAGCCAGACTAGCAATAGGTGACAAGCTAGCAGACCTAGATATCCCGGTTCCTCAGACAGATGCAGTCTGTGTCAAGGCACCAGTTTTCCCATTCATCAAATTGAGAGGGCTAGATCCCGCTCCTGGTCCCGAGATGAAATCTACTGGCGAGGTTATGGGATCCCACGCAAGAGCATCCGCTGCATACCTGAAGGCTAGGCTAGCAACTGAACTTCCTGTCCCAGTTGAGGGAGGAGTATACATCACCGTCAAGGATGGAGATAAGTTAGGCATCATTGACGAGGCCCGCAGACTACAGGAGATGGGTTTCACACTGTATGCAACTCGTGGGACAGCACATGTGCTGCGAGATGTCGGAGGGCTTGATGTCCAGACCTGTTACAGAATCGCAGAACGCCGTAGCCCAGATGCTCTGGACCTGATGAGACAGGGCAAGATACACCTAATCATCAACACTCCACGCTCGACAGGTGGAGCAGTGCTCGATGGCAATATGATGCGCAGACTCGCAGTTGAGTTGAACATTCCATTCGTTACTACAATGGCTGGTGCTCATATGGAAGTCGAGGCGATTGCAGAGGCAATGAATGGAATGCCGGAGCCGCGATTACTAGAGATCGGCTCACTCTAAATCAGACGCTACCCTATAATTCATCGATAAGGGACATTACATGCTCACTTTCCATCTCGGCCATCAAAGAGGACGCCTTGGGTCCATGGCCTTTACCTAGAATGACCCAATATAGTGCGATGTAAGCATCTCTGCCTCCGATGCCAGTTTTAGATGCAATCAACTTGATACTACTGCTGATTTCATCCTCTTCCCAATCACAATCAGCAAGTCTTTCGCCCAAGGCAGATAGGAATACGACTTGGTCGCCGGTGAGATTCTCTCGGACTTCGTTAGATATCTTGGAACGAATCTCTATCTTCGCAGCATCTGGGAAGTGCGCTCCATCTACCCAGTTCCTCATTCTGCGCAATCTTCCTGATAGTGAATCTCTAGGTTTTCCTTCTAGGTGTCCAGACTTTCTCAGCGAATTCCACACATCTTCATCACTCGATTTTATCTGGGCTAACATAGATAGGTGGCGGAAGGAAACTCCTGCAACCGAATCCGCAGGATCTCCTCCTCTTTTCGTCTGGCTAAGTCTCAGTGAACCGAGCTGAGTGTCTCGAGCTATCTGTTGGCGACGAGACAAATCCCCATCTGAGCCGCCCGGAGGATTGGCAACCAATCGCTCGTATTCATCAGCAGTTTCGAAGAGGGCAGGGCCAGTATCAAAGTCAATATGCCGCCCTACCTTACTTCGTGCAATCACATAGCGCATTATCTCCGGCGGAACTAGTGCCAGAGCATCCATAGGTCCTACAGTCAAACCCGTAGAGCTAGACATAGGCCCCATTCCCTTGAGTTGTATCCACTCATATACCATCTTGTGAGGAGGCTCGCTGCCTAACATCTCGCAGATTGGTATTCCAGTATCGTAACTACCTCCAGCAGCACCGTGGTCCTTCCCTGCCGGCTCGCAGGTAATCCCATGAATCCCCCACTTGGCAGCCCAGTCTACTCTCCAGGGCATCTTGCCCTCAGCAGTTCTGATATCTGATTTACCCTCTACTCCGTGCCTATCTGTCCAGTACACATATGGGCGTTCGTAACCCGTAACTGTGACACCGTCCAGACTGCCGTCTGAGCCCACTGGGTTGTAGGGATACCAGTCTTCTGGGACTTCTCTACCTGAGATGTCTTCGATAGTCTTACGAATTTCTTCTCGCTGCTCTATTGCTGAGTGAGTTTTTTCTGCAAAAGCTCCACTTTCGTATGTCTCATGGTTCATTACCACTTCTGGCTCTACGCCTATCTCCTTCAGGGCGGCTAGGAATGGATTGAGGAAATGCTCTGCATAGCTACCACTTTCTGGGTTCGGATTCCCATTCGGGCCCGGGGCAGGGATGTAAGCGAGTGGGTGGCCGATGTACTGCTCATAATCGGCAGATAGGAAATCATAGACTCTGCGAAGAGGGTCCATCGAATCTACAATGAAGATATATCTGGATTCCATTCCAGCATCTAGGCAAGCACGATGAATCATCTCTGCAGTTAGAATCTCACGCAGATGTCCAACATGGAATTCTCCAGAAGGAGTAATTCCCGAAGCAATGACCTGCGAGCCGCCCCGTTTTGAGAGCGTCTGCGCGGTATGGTCCGCCCAGTGCATTTGACTCCCTCAGACTGTTACCACTCTGACTAGTCCGCGGAGAGGCACGCCCTCGAGTTCGTTATTGTTCGACTTGTTCGCGAGAACCATACAGAGTTTGACGTCAGCACCTGCTGACCTGAGGTTCCTGATGGTCTTACGCATCGTTCTTCCAGAGGATATCACATCGTCTACTACAACAACGCGCTTACCTGAGACTCCAGCGAAGACCTCCGAGAGATGACCTCCCTCGTCTTCACTGATACTTCTACTAATTGACAAATCTAGATCCATCTGTCCTGCTATTGCTTGAGCAAAAGCGATTCCATTGAGACTGATACCTACAATTGCATCGACCTCGTCCCCAATCTCCTCATCGATGATATCAACAAAAATGTATGAGGCGGCTTCTATCCTGCCTGCCTTGACAGCAATCGAGCGCCAACCAACTCTGATGTCGGAAGGCCTCTCTTCTGAAGCGGCACCACTAGAGGAAAGCCAATCTATGGTGGTCTGAGACAAAGACAACTCATCTGCAATCTGCTGAGTATTCAGACCTTTCTTGCGATACTGCTCGACCTTGCCTCGCAACTCCTCTATACTGACTGGCATCAAACCGTCCCACTGACGGGCATCTATGAACCCACCGACAGTAGATTATGAGAAATCCTACTTTGTCTCAGAATCGGCCTGTACTGCCGAATCCGCCTTCGCCCCTCTCGGTTTCTCCTAGTTCCTCAAACGAAACCTCAGTGAAAGCAACCTCCGGGATGGGTGAAATGAGCAATTGAGCAATTCTTTCGCCCTCAGTTACGGTGTACGAGTCTCCTTCGCCAATCCAAGTCATTAGAACGAACAACTCGCCACGGTAGTCAGCGTCGATAGTGCCTATGCTATGAGGAAGAATCAGACCCTTGGAGCCTAATGATGAGCGGGCCCTAACCTGCCCCTCATAACCAACCGGAATTGCAACATGCACCCCAGTCCTCAATTTCACACTCTTCCTGAATGGAACTTCGGTGTCTTCGAGAGCATACAGATCCCATCCAGCAGCGTGTTTACTGCCCATAGTTGGCATCTTAGCATTGGGATGCATGAGGGCTACCTTGACTTCGAGGTCCGCGCCCATGGCATTGCCGCACGGTTCGGTTCTTTGAGCGTTCGCAAGTCCATCAGGCCCCGGTGAGGTGAAAAAGGAGCCACGGTTCGCCAAGCCGATGAGCGACTACAACTACGATGACCTATTGGACCGCGCTCGTGAGCGCATCCCAAAGGACATCAGCGAAAGATCACGCTGGACCATGCCTGAGCCAGATGTTCTAATCGAGGGCAGTCAGACGATTCTACGCAACTTTGCCGACATCGTCAGTGCCATGGATAGAGACGCAAATCATGTCTACCAATTCTTGCTAAACGAGCTGGGAACTTCAGGAACTCGTGAGCAGGTCCGTGTGATGTTCAAGGGAAGAGTCCCTCCAGTTCGAATCAAGGAGAAACTAGTTGCTTATGTCAAGGCATTCATCTTGTGCGGGCAGTGCCGTGCACCAGATACTAGATTTATCAAGGAAGGAAGGACTAGTCTGCTGAAGTGCCAAGCTTGTGGCGCAACAAGGCCAGTCAAGCTCTGATTACTCTTGATTACGAGAAATCCAACAGAATCTTGCCCCTATTCTTACGATCATGCATGTGCTTCTGAGCCTCAGAAACTTGCTCAAACCGCCATACTGAGTCGATAATCGGGTCGATTTTCCCCTTCAGTAACATATCCGAAAGAGCTTCTAGATGCCCCTTGAAGATTGACTCATCATCGAGTAGCCCCATATGGACTCCGAACACCGCTTTGTTAGATCTCATCATCTTCAATGGATCGAATTTTGGTGTAGTTGCCCACATACTCATGGCAGTTGCCACAGAGCGCTTTTCACCCTTGACAGCAGAAGAAGCTCCGAAGCAGTACAATTTTCCTCCCCGGCACAGGGCCTTGTATGAGCGCATCAGGTGCTTGCCACCTACTGGATCTATAGCGTGATTGACCCCCTTTCCATCTGTTAGCGACTTACAGACTGAGACGAAGTCCTCTGACTTACTGTCAACAAAGTGCATCCCCAAAGATTCTACGAATTCCTTCTTCGGAGCAGAAGCTGTTCCAATCACTTTCGAGACTCCGTAGGCCTGACAGATTTGTGCTACTGCAGTACCAACTCCTCCGGCAGCATGGTGTACCAAAACCGTATCTCCTTCGGATAGATTGCCAAGATATACCAGCATGTGGTAGGCTGTACCATAAGTTACTGGAAGAGCTGCTGCTTGGTCAAATGATACTGAATCAGGCAGGGGAATAATCCGGTTAGAATCTAGGCACACCATCTCGGAATAGCCACCGAATCCAGTCATAGCCAAAACACGCTGACCTTCACTCAGCCCATCTACTCCTTCGCCAATTGAGAGTATTTCTCCAGCAGCTTCGTATCCTGGAGTGAATGGATAGTCAGGATTAGAGCCGTACAATCCCTGTCTCATCATCAAATCTGCAAAATTGATACCTGCACGATGAATTCTAACACATACCTCTCCATGTCCAGGAATCAAATCATCTTCTTCGACGATTTGTATGGAATCTACACCGCCAACTTTTGGATAAACTACCTTACGCATTTAATCACCTATCACAAAATCTTCTGCCACATCTCCGCCTCTCAGGTGCTCGAGTATTCTCTCCAATCCCTCATCATCATCTGGCAGGGTGTACCAAGTTCCTTCTGGATAGATTACACAGGATGGGCCATCCTCACAGTTGTCCAGGCATCCTGCCTTGTTCACTCTTACATCTTCCAACCCCTCAGCGCGAGCAGCGCGCTTCAAACGAGTCAGCAATTCGAGCGAATTCTTGGAAATGCAACACCCTCTCGGACTATCTGTAGCCCTCTCGTTCGTACAAACGAATACATGTTTCCTGAATCGATGCGCCATCTAACCACCTAGATTCTATCGAACTTAGCAGCCAGTACGAAGTCGGATTCGGTCAATCCGTCAATCTTGTGAGTCCAAATCATTGCCTTGACTCTACCCCAGCCAACCTCAAAGTCGGCATGATGCCCTTGCTCTTCGCAAATCGCTCCTGCTGCATTTGTGAATTCTAGAGCAGATATGAAATCAGAAAATGACCATTCTCTCTCTAAGTGATGCCCTTCTACGATAGTCCAATCTTCTGCAAGTTGAACTAACAATTCGGATTGCTCATCTTCTACAAGTGGGGGAACACCGCCCTCACAAGGCTCACACTTCTTTGCGGCCAAATCGGACACCCAATCATCCCCAGAGGTGACTATCATCACTACCGTCAGCACTTCTCTCAGCCTCTTCTTGCATGCTGGAGCGGCGTCTGAAATCTTCCTTCTCAAAGGTCAATAACTCCTTGTCTTCGATGTAAGGGCGTCGAAGATGAGTAACTAGTCTGACCTCGACAATTACATCCCTAGCAATAGATCTGAATCCTCCACTCTCGTCCAGAATCTCGACGGCATTACGAGAAGTTCCAATCAACATGCCTCTTACCCAGGGGTCGACATCCTTGGGCAGAGCTCTTGCATCTAGAAGAATCTCAATTAAATCGTCCTTGCGCAGACCCGACCTGCGCTCAAGCAATGGCCCATGGAATACATCTTGCAAATCCGATAGCTCGGGCGAGCCATACTCTTCGTGTATGCGTCTCGCCCATCCCGGGAGATCATCGATTCTCTTGCCTTTGCGTGTTCCTGCCATGCCAATGCGCCACAGTCGTGATAGAAAAGGAGTAGGATTGGTCCCCGAGACATGATTTTGCCGACTGTGGGCTTGAAAGGTGATGGGAGAGGCCGCAGACCGGAGGCGAGCGGATGGCAGGGGTTAACTGGAGAAGCATACCTACGGTATTGTATCCACAGGAGATTCTCGACAAGGCATTCAGCAGGGCGAGTAAACAGTCAGATTTCGTTGAAGACCCCGACAAGTACCATAGAGTCCGCAAGCAGATGGACAGGATGGTCCAGTCTGCCGCCGATGTCATTGATTCCACTCTACTAAAATGGGTTGACAGATGGCCGAGTCTGAATGCACTTTCGCAGTTCGATCAGGCTTTGATTGATGCCGCAGTAGGTAATGACGAGTACCGTAAGAGCCTGGGCACAATACAGTGGGCTGCTGAACAGGTCCGCAAAATTGCAGGTGAGACACAGAGGAAGATTCTGAGACTCAGAAACATCGAGGGATTCCATCAGGCACGCCGCCATGCATACGGACGGTTCTCATCTATTCTAGACCAGGTCTCACCTCAGATAATGTGGCTTGGCGAAGCCCGAGATACCCTCCGTCACCTCCCCTCTCTAGATCCCAGTGAGCCATGCATTGTGGTAGCAGGGGCTCCAAATGTTGGAAAATCAGCACTGATTTCTGCACTCTCTAGCGGAGAGCCAGAAGTCGCATCCTACCCATTCACTACTAAGCAATTACACTTAGGGCACTTTGAGCATCGACGCAGAGCATACCAAATGGTCGACACACCAGGTCTCCTAGACAGGCCAATGTCTGAGAGAAACCGAATTGAGTTGCAAGCAATCGCTGCTCTAGAGCACATTGGCGATGTCCTTCTATTCCTAGTCGATTTGTCAGAAGGGGCAACAACTCCATTGGATGAACAGAAACATCTTCTGGAGGAGGCCAGCCATTTGATGTCAGAACGACCTCTGATTGTAGTTCACAGCAAGGCAGACTTAATCGGCTCATTAGCAGAAGAAGTCGAGACTCCAATAAGTGCTCAGACCGGACAAGGACTAGAGGAACTCAGGGCTAGACTAATCGAAGTAATAGGGGCTGATGAAGTAGTCGATCCACTCAACCTACCTGAGAATTGGCACCGAGATGACTAATCAGTCAACTTTCCAGTGGTGCCCACATATGGTACAGTAGAGGCTGTAGCCGCCAAATGAAGGCGGTAGCCCAGAGACATCGATTGCAGAACCACAGTTCTCGCAGGTCTTGTCCATGTACTATGCACTCCTTACTGGTTTTTCAACAAGACTGAATCTACTCATGCTTCTTTGAATCGATTCCAGGCCTTCACAATTCTTTGGTGAGCGAACATTTCGCCCGAACCAGCCAGTAGAAGAATTGACACAATTGCCAGGAGAATCTCTACAATCGGGTTAAGGGCAATCTCTGGAGTAATTGTGACTAACTGCTCTCCTCCAATTCCTGATGTATCTGTACTCGCGGTTGTGAATCTGTATTCTCCCGGACTTAGATCGAAGGTTAGTGAACCGCCATCCTCATCTGGCCCCCCTGCGACGAAATCGAAATCCTCAGCAGTACAAGATGTAAGTCCACTCGAGTCTGGCTCGCAGTCTTCAGGAGGGGGGCTTTCGATTACGCCAATCCAACTAGTTGCGAATTGCTCCCATTCGATTGTTACTTCTATATCGAGTAGTATGAAAGCAGTGGGCGAACTGAGATCCTCATCACTCATTCCTACCGGGCATCCTGTACTATCATCAGTACATGGCACAAGAGGGATATCCGTGCGACTGGCATCTAATGTGGGAGAATATAGGCTGATTAACAATAGAATGGCACAGATTATTCCCATCGCAGCAGGTAGAATTGATAGAATCCTAATCATCATCGCACTCACTCCTTCTTTCACTCACAGTTCAATCTGACGCCACTATGTTATCACTTGTAAGAACACCAAAAGTATGGCTATTGCAGGGAATAGGTACAACATTACTGTCAACCTCTTCCTAGATGACTCGCGTTTACGCCGAGTCTCACCACATTGCTGATCCGAACAAACCGGAGGATCTTCGTCCAGAGGTATAGGTGCCCAGCACACCGAACAGTGTCGATGATCAGGGGTTGAGAAGTTTCGCTTAGCACGCTCCTTCTTCTGAGCCTCTCGTCCACGCTTGGCGGCCTCACGCGCCTCTCCAGCAGTCCTCTGAGCATCCCGCATAATCCGGTCGCGCTGACTCATCCTACCACGGTTCCTCCAAATTCATCGCCTTCTATGGCCGACCTAAGTGCACTGATACTCCTGCCATCGAGTATGCACAGTTTCATTCCGGCTTCCGCAGCCGCGTCAGCGCCGATCGGATCGACCACCTGTGAAGGCCCGGCCCTGGAGTGTTCTGCAGGGCCAACAATTTCCTGTAATTCGGAATGAGTAAGGAAATCAAACGCTTGAGCATTTGGATTGGTTCTTGGGTCCGAGTCATGCACCTTGGCGACATTAGTCGCAATGATACAACGCTCAGCACCAGATGATACAGCCAGCCTGATCGCCACAGCATCAGTAGTGTGTCCTGGCCTTGTCCCTCCCATTACCACTACTTGTCTTTCCTCGAGCAGCGAAACGGCCTCGTTAACGCTCAAAGGTATACTTCCGGACACAGGAATCCCAGCATCGGCAAGACTCTCTCGCACAATGGCGGCGTTCAATCTGGTGGCGGCGATACCTATCCTGTCTAACCTGTCTTCCGAGTCTATGAGTGGCCTTGCCAACTCTATTCCCTCTCGAGCAGCCGCTCCGCCACCGACAACTATGCCCAATTTGTCATCCATTGCTACACGGTCTCTAACTACCTCGATTAGGCTCTCTAACCAAGCATGTCTCTCTTCGACCTCGGGCCTGAGCAGACTGCCTCCTAGGGCGGCTACGACCTTCGCCATTGATGGTTGCGTACACATGCACCCTTTCAATGCCTGTGCCTCTAGTGCGGTGAAGGGTTGAAATGCCGCCCCTCAGGCCTCTAACAGAGGCATAGCATGTCAGATGACCTAGAACAGCAGCAGCGCAGACTGCGTCTGAAGAAGGCACTGGAGGAACTATCCTCAATGCGAGGCATGGGAACCGAGCTGGTGACAGTCATTGTCCCTCCTGATAGGATGATTCACGATGTCAGGCAGCACCTGTCTCAAGAGGCGGGTCAAGCCGCCAATATCAAGTCAAAATTGACAAGAAAACATGTAGGGGATGCGATAGAGTCAGCCTTGGCTTCGCTAAATCGATACAAGACGCCCGGGGAACATGGCATCGCCTTATTTGTTGGACATGTTATCGTTGGTAACAACAAAACCAGACTAATCAGCACAGTTATTGATGACCCTCCTGAACCATTCCCGTCTTTCAGATACCGATGCGACTCAACTTTCGAAATCAGTCAGTTAGAAGAGATGCTAATTGATAGGACAGCATACGGTCTGTTTGTTATCGATCGCTCTGAGTCAGCTTATGGAATAGCTTCGGGCAAGATACTACATTGTCAGGAGCACATCACATCACAGGTTCCTTCAAAGCACGGCAGAGGAGGCCAGTCTGCTCAGCGTTTCGAGAGACTAATCGAAGAGGCTGCCCACAACTTCTTTCAGAAATCCGCTGAGCGAGCTTGTAACTACTGGTTGCCCCAAATAGAGAATCTACAGGGAATTATTGTCGGAGGCCCCGGAGCGACGAAGGATTTCGTGGTAAAGAAGGATTATTTCCATCACGAGATCAAGAAACTAATCAGAGAGCCTCTGTTTGATGTTGGCTACTCCAATGAGAGTGGTCTGCGTGAGTTGATTCAGCGAGCAGGCGGTTTGATGGATCAGATTGAACTAGATGCCGAGAGGAATCTCGTCGATCAGTTCCTTCGCGAAGTGATGCAGAATCACCCCAAGGCAACATACGGTGAAACGATGGTAAGGGCAGCCCTCGACCAAGGCGCAGTACACACCTTACTTCTATCAGAAAACCTTAGACAGCGAAGAGTTGGCTGGACTTGTAAGCAGTGCAGACACGAATGGGAATCTACTCAAAGTAAAAGGTCTGACATTCCAAATTGTCCATCTTGCGATTCTGAGAACATTTCAGAGGATCCTGATAGATCTATGGATCTGGTGGACGAGCTGAGTATGCTAGCTGGCCACATCTCGGCCAAAGTCAGCCTCATCTCTATGGACACCGAAGAAGGAGTTACGCTTAACGACTCATTTGGTGGAATCGCCGCTATCCTGAGGTATGCATGGAGTTAATCAGATGAAGATTCTCAAACAGGCCGTCAAGGACGAGGTGGCCGCGGCACTTGCTAAAGCAGGCGCTGAGGGGGATTTAGGAAACCTTCTGGGGCCTGCAACTGTAGAGGAGCATGGCGATTTAGCTATACCATGTCACAGTCTCGCGCCATCACTCAAGCGCTCACCAGTAGAAATAGCCGAATCGATAACTTCTGTACTCTCTCCCTCACTTTCTGGAATCGCAGAAGTATCTGCAGTTAGCGGATTCGTCAATATCAAAGCCGATTCAGCATGGCTCGCAGCAAGACTTAGCGAACTACTTCCTGATGAGCGATTAGGAGTTTTAATCGAGAATCCAAGAGTAGCCGCTGTAGATTACTCGTCACCAAATGTAGCCAAGGAGATGCATGTTGGCCATCTCAGGTCTACAGTAATCGGTGATGCGATTGTACGGATGATGATGCACAAGGGCCATACTGTGCATCGGGAAAATCATGTTGGAGACTGGGGAACTCCCTTTGGTATGCTCATCGAACATCTTCTAGACTTGGGCGAGGACAATGCTGCCGACGAACTTGGGATGGGCGACTTAGATGGATTCTACAAACAGGCCCGAGCGAAATTCAACAAGGATGAGATGTTCGTTGAAAGATCTCGCAATCGTGTAGTAATGTTGCAAGGAGGGGACGAGGAGACACTCAGGCTGTGGCGCGTCCTAGTGGATGAGTCTATGCGATATTTCAACGAAGTCTATGGTATGCTTGGGGTGCTACTAACTAACGACGACATAATGGGCGAGTCGAATTATCATCACTTACTTCCTGAGGTAGTTTCTAGGTTAGAAAATCTAGAGATGTTGGAAGATAGCGATGGTGCCAAAGTAGTGTATCCTGGTGGCTGGGTCAATCGCGAAGGAGATCCTTTGCCACTAATTATACAGAAGGCAGATGGAGGTTACAACTACGCTACCACTGATCTTGCATGTATCATCGACAGAGTTGAGAGACTTGGCTGCAATGACTTGCTTTATGTTGTAGGGGCCCCCCAATCTCAGCACTTCAAGATGGTTTTCGAGGTCGCTAAACAAGCTGGATTAATTGACGGCTCACACAATGTCAATCACATCAAATTCGGCTCAGTTTTGGATTCCGACGGAAAGATTCTGAAGAGTCGCGAGGGCGAGGCAATCAAACTCGTCGATCTACTCAATGAGTCAGTTGTCAGAGCTGAGCAGGCAATCGCCCAGAGAAATCCATCAATCAATCCAAAGCAGAGAGCAGATATTGCCAGAGCTATTGGAATTGGTGCAGTAAAGTATGCCGACTTGTCTACTGAGAGAACCAAGGACTACATATTTGACTGGGACAGAATGCTATCTTTTGATGGAAATACATCTCCATATCTTCAGTATGCTCATGCTAGAATCTGTAGTATTTTTCGTCGTTCAGATGTGTCCAGGCCCCTTCGTGACGATATTCCTTTCATTATCGAACATGCCGAGGAAGCACTACTCGCAAGGAGACTAGTCAACTTCTCTGCTATGGTGGATGAATCTCTGCATACTTATTCTCCACATCGCCTATGCACCTACTTGCATTCAGTGGCATCTGCATTCGCATCTTTCTACGAGAGCTGCCCTGTTTTATCAACTGGAGACGATGAAATTAGGATGAGTCGCTTGGCACTTTGTGATCTGACCGCTAGAACTCTATCGTCTGGACTGACTCTATTAGGAATTGACTGTCCCGAGCAAATGTAATCAGTCAAACCTCGTGGAGGTGCCATGCCCTCAGTAGGAGACATGGCCCCCGACTTTACATTGACCGCCCAAGACAAGTCCTCGGTGACTCTCAGCGAAATGAGAGGGAGTCGGGTAATTTTGGCGTTCTACCCTGCTGCATTCACTGGAGTTTGTACTAAGGAAATGTGCACATTCTCGGAAGGAATGTCCAGTTTGAATTCAAGCGGCGTCAGTGTGTTTGGGATTTCAGTTGACTCACCTTTCTCGAACGCCGCTTTTGCTGATGCCAATGGAATCTCATTCCCTCTTCTATCCGATGTTCACAGGGAGGCAATTGAGTCATATGGTGTTTCTCTGGCCGATTTCGTAATCTCTGGTTATACGGTCGCTCAACGCTCTGTATTTGTGATTGAGGCCGATGGTAGAGTGGGGTATTCTTGGGTCGCAGAAAACCCTGGAATTGAACCGGACTACGAGGCAGTAATGGCTCATTGTGCTTAGATATGGAAAACTATCTTCTAATGAGCGGCCGATTATTCGTTAGAGACTTCTTCCCCGGTCCATCGCTTGCCGATTGAGTGGTCAACACCCATTTGATCGAGAATCCTCGATACTACGAAGTCAACGAGGTCATCGATATTCTCGGGCGCATGATAGAAACCAGGGCTTGCTGGCAGAATCACCACTCCCCAGGAAGACATCTTTGCCATCGCTTCAAGATGAGGAGTTGCAACAGGAGTCTCACGCGGAACCAATATCAGTTTCCTTCTCTCTTTGAGGGCAACTAGGGCACTGCGTGTGGCCAAGTTGTCGGAAATACCTGCTGCAATTTTTCCTATAGTAGTGCCACTGGCAGGACATACTACACAAGCTTCGTACTTTGCCGAACCAGATGCAGACCTAGCAGCTAGATTGCGGTTATCATCGAGCCTAACTCCATCTCTCTTGGCCAACTCATCGGGAGTTATTCCACACTCTAAATCGAGGTTGATTGCCCCTGCATTAGTAACAATCAGGCTGACTTCCCAACCCGCCTCTAGTAACGCATCAAGTAGTCTGACACCATACCGCGCTCCGGAAGCTCCAGTGATTGCTACAACTGCCTCAGGCATGTTACTCCGTTTCACCTACTGCCCTTGAATGGTTGCATCGCCTCATAGGCTGTCTTTGAGTGCTTTAGCTAAGTACTCATATTCGTCAATGTGGTTGTAAAGTTGAGCAGATATTCGAATATATTTCGTACCATGATGGCGCCATGGCATCACAGGAACTTGTATCGAGTAATCATCTAGAAGTTGATTGTGAAACGGGTCTCCGTCAAGACTCATTGGCCCTACTTCTTCATCGGTAGGGAGTTCCACAGCAGCCATCGAGCAGATCATCGAATCAGGAACAGGAGGAGTAGTTCCGAGTGCATCACAAATCAAATTTCTACCCTGCAAAGCGAGATTCCGATTCCTATCCATAATTTGCTCCCACCCTCCCTCAACAAGCCCTTCCATGAATTCCAATGCTTTTGGTATGCTCAGCCAAGGAGAAGGATCCTGAGTTCCAGGCCAGGCGAACTCGAAATCAAACTTCTCCTGAGCAGTTCCCTCAAATGAGAATCCATGACTGATGTTCAGCGGTTTTACCGAATTCTTTCGATCTTCGCGAATATGAAGGAACGCAGAACCCTTTGGCGAGCAAATCCATTTGTGGCAGTTTCCAGTGCAATATGCAGGGGCCAGTCTAGTGATATCGATAGGGACAATTCCCGGTCCGTGAGCGGCATCTAAGAGTACATCCACGCCCCTTGATTGCAATTTCTCAGTTAAGTCCTCGAATGGCATCCTTGTTCCAGTCGGGCTGGTGATAGTATCTATCAGAGCCAGAACTGTCCTATCCGTGACAGCATCCATAAACAGGTTGATGATTTCCTCAGGGCCCTCGATTCTGAATGGAATATTGACTACAACAGTCCTAGCCCCTGATTTCCGAGTAACATAGTCGACCGCATTCCAGCACGCCTGATATGTATGATCCGAGATAATTATCTCATCGCCTGGTTTGAGTTTTAGACTTCTTAGAACTGTATTTACTCCTTGAGTCGCATTGCTGACGAAAGCCAAACCATCCTTATCGGCATTCAAAACGCTCGCTAGAACCGCTCTAGAATGATTCCACAAGTCAGTGTATTCTCTCTCAAAGAATCTGACAGGATCTCTCTCCAATAGATTACGGATTCTAGATTGCTCTTCTAGAACGGGAATTGGAGTGGCACCAAAGGAGCCATGATTCAGGAATACAGTATCTGGGCTCAAAGACCAGTGATGAGCAAAATCACTTCGGCGCGGAAGACTCATGCTAGCATCCCCGGAGTCCATTCCATAGGTTCCAGGGGAACTCTTCCAAGATTCTTCTCACATGTCTCGATAAGTACCTCTTCCATCCTATCTAGCCCCATTTCTCGCCCCTGGGAATCGGTTTCGTACCCTAGTTGTGAAAGACTCGTGTGGATGCCAGCTGTCATCCCACATCCTTCGAGATCTTCTACTCGCGTCCCAGGTGTACATACATTGATTGACATTCCATGACGACTGACCCAATTCAAGAATGAGAGCCCAATTGAGCAGATTTTGTACCCATCAACCCATGCTCCTTGCATTGTCGAATCCTTGTAAGCGCTGATACCTAACTCAGCGAGAGCATCGATTGCCCAATCCTCTAGCCTACCTATGATTGCTCGAATATTCTGCTCGTCAACTCCCCACTTGATGATTGGATAGGCAACTAACTGACCAGGTCCGTGCCAAGTTATGCCACCGCCTCGGTCAGTATTCACTGTCGGATAGCCTTCAACTACCACTCCGTCACGAATTGCCTTTGGGCCTACAGTCACAACTTCTGGATGCTCAACTAGAATTAGAGTGTCAGGAATCTTATCCTCGATTCTCAATTGCTGTAGTCGCTTCATTTCTTCAGCCATTACAGTGTGCTCGACCATCCCCGCTCTGAGGATTCTGATGTCTCCCATATCCTAACCTCATGAGATATGAATTGCATGCCCCAGAGTCTTCAGCACTCCCTCGTGGAAAGCCTCTGACATCGTCGGATGTGCATGAACAGTGTCAGCCACATCTTCCAGAAGAGCACCCATTTCTAGGGCTAGCACAAACTCAGAGTGTAACTCTGCAATGTGAGAGCCAACTGCTTGAACGCCTAGAATAACATGATCAGACTCTCTGGCCGTGACCCGAATGAATCCACCAGTCTTTTCGGCCTCTAAACTAAGGGCGCGTCCATTGGCAGCCAAGGGGAATTTACCAACAATGATTTCCTCACCTCGCCCCTTGGCCTCATCAGGAGTTAGTCCCACTGAGATGATTTCGGGCTCAGTGAAAACTATTGCAGGAATTGCGACCTTGTCAAACTCGCGTTCATGACCTGCGATAATCTCGGCCACCATCTCGCCTTCGGCACTGGCCTTGTGTGCAAGCATTGGCTCGCCAGCCACATCACCAATTGCATAGACACCGGGAACCGAAGTACGACACTTTCGATCGACTCTGATGAATCGGCCAGAAGCATCCATTCGTACACCCATATTTTCTAGACCCCATCCCTTAGTATTAGGACTTCTACCTACGGTAACCAAGACCTTGTCTACCTTGATTGAATGGTCTTCTCCATCTTTCTCGAAAGTCAATTCGACCTTTCTGGCCGCTCCCTTGCCCTTGATTTCAGCACCTCTCGCCAGAGCATTAGTATGGACTTTCACTTTATGCTTCTTGAGCCATAGTTCTAATGGCCTACGAATTTCTTTATCCATTATGGCTAGAATACTGCTCAATCCTTCGACTACAGTAACCTCTGTGCCTAATTTGGAGAGGGCGCATCCCAACTCGAGGCCAATGTAGCCTCCTCCGACGATAGCCACACTCTTCGGCAGACTTTCCAAATCTAGTGCTCCTGTTGATGAGATGATAAATTCCTCATCACACGGCATGAAAGGCAAATCGATGTGACTTGATCCAGTTGCTATGATTATGTTCTCTGCTTCGATATTGATTTCTCCATCAGGGGTCTCGACGGTGCAACTCTTTGGTCCAGTGAAGTTGGCCCAGCCCTTTACTAACTCTGTACCTGCAGCCTTCAGCAGGCCCTCAACACCTTTGTTTAGACGGTCTACAATGCCGTCTTTCCACGAGACTAGGGCGGCCATGTCAACTTCTGGACTTCCTTCTACAGAGATGCCCATATGACCGCCGTCTTCACTATGCTGCTGCAAAGCCTCGAACCGATCCGCCGCATGAATAATTGCCTTGCTCGGGATACAACCTCGAATCAGACAGGTGCCTCCGGCCTTATCGCCTTCTACAACTATTGTATCCAACCCTAGTTGCCCCGATCTGATTCCGGCAACATATCCACCAGGTCCAGCGCCTACGACTAGAACTTGGCACTTGCGAGTCTCAGTCATACTAACCTCACATGAAAATCAGGGCAGGGTGCTCGAGGAATCTCCTGAGATGCTGAATCAAGGAAGCTCCATCGGCACCATCCACGACTCGATGGTCGAACGCACTTGACAAATTCATTATCTTTCGAATCACAATCTGTCCTTCTCTAACGACTGGCATATCGCGAGCCTTGTGGACTCCCAGAATCGAAACTTCTGGATGGTTGATAATCGGGGTAGCGCCCAGACCACCTTCTCGGCCTAGGCTGGTAATGGTAAATGTCGAACCTGTTAGATCATCAAGACTCGCACTACCTTCTCTAGCCGCTCCAGAAACTCTCTGCATCTCAGCTGCAGTCTGCCAAATATCGAGAGACTCAACATGCTTGACTACAGGAACATACAATCCTCTCTCAGTCTGCGTTGCAATTCCCAAGTGAACTCCTCCATGCCTGTTGACTACTCCTGCTTCGTCATTGAAGTGCGCATTACACTCCGGGTGTTCCGGCATTATCCTAGAAAGGGCTAGCATGATGAATGGGAGATAAGTCAACTTTGGTTGACTTGAATCACGTGTCGAGTTGAGCATTTGACGCAAGGATTCCAGCTCAGTTACATCAACCTCCTCGAAGTAGGAAAAGTGAGGAATCCTACTTTTTGACAGGGTCATCTGTTCAGAGATCTTGCGACGCAGTCCCACGACTTTAACATCGGTGACATCTGTACGCTTGGTTGAATATGCAACTGGTGCTGCTCCGGCAACAGAGCCACCTGCAGCGATGAACGCATCCAGGTCTGCATGTCTGATTCTCCCGGCAGGGCCCGAGCCTCTGACTTGAGAAAGCTCGACACCAGCCTCACGGGCACGCCGTCTAACGGCAGGACTAGCAAGTGCTCTGCCAGATGATACAGGTTCGGGGGCCGGCATAGCAACTGGTACAGGGTCGGACTTGGGAGTAGGGCTAGGTGGTACAATTGGTTCCGGCTCAGGCTCAGGCTCAGGCTCCGGCTCAGGCTCAGGCTCAGTTGCAGGAGAAGGTGCAGAAGCACCATCTGCTGAACCAAATTGGACTAGAGTAGAACCCACGGCCACCATATCTCCTACATCTCCACTTAGAGAAGCAATGGTGCCATTTACGGGCGATGGAATAGTGACAGTCGCTTTGTCCGTCATTACATCTACAATTGGATCATCCTCTGAGACCGAATCTCCTACAGAAACATGCCATTGAACTACCTCTCCTTCAACAACACCTTCGCCAATATCTGGCAACTTGAACTCGTAATCTGACATCTAATTCACCTGTGTTCTGTGTATCGCCGCGGCTATGCGAGAGGGTCCCGGCATGTAATCCCATTCAGTAGTGTGCGGGAAAGGAGTATCCCAACCAGTAACTCTCTCGATAGGGCTTTCGAGGTGATAGAAGCACCTCTCTTGAATAGAAGCAGCCATCTCTGCTCCGAACCCACTGGTCTTGGGTGCTTCATGGACAATCACACATCGCCCAGTCTTCTCAATCGATTTGATGATTGCATCACGATCCCAAGGCACCAGAGTCTGTAAGTCGATAAGGTCACAAGATACTCCACTGTCTTTGATTGCCTGCTCACAGACATGAACCATGGCTCCCCAAGAAATCACTGTACAGTCATCGCCTTCCATAGCCAGTCTAGCTTCTCCCAAAGGTATGGAGTAGTGCGCCTCCGGAACTTCTGCCTCAGGATGTCCTTCCCAAGTCGGGACATTGTGCGGGTCTCCGTAGAATGGCCCTCGGTAGCAGCGCTTTGGCTCAAAGAAGATGACCGGATCATTACTCTCTATGGCGCTAATCAGTAAACCCTTCGCGTTGAATGGTGTAGAACAGTAAGCGACCTTTAGACCAGGTGTATGAGTGAATTGCGACTCAGGAGACTGAGAGTGGTGATGCCCTCCTCTAATGCCTCCGCCCGCAGGAGTGCGGACCGTGACAGGAGACCAGAACTCACCGCCCGAACGATGCCTGATTTTAGCCAACTCATTCACAATCTGGTCGTAGGCTGGGAAGATATAGTCTGCGAACTGGATTTCAACTACTGGCCTGAGGCCGTTAAGACCCATGCCGAAGGCAGCAGATAGGATCCCTCCTTCAGAGAGAGGCGAGTCGAAGACACGATGTTCGCCATGCTTTGCTTGGAGGCCATCAGTAGTTCGAAATACGCCACCGAAATAGCCAACATCTTCGCCGAAGACAATCACTCCGTCATCATTTTCTAGCATTATGTCCAATGCGTTATTTAGGGATTGAATCATGTTCATATTAGCCATCTGATTCCTCCATCATTTCGTTAAACTGCTCCTCTAGATGCCACGGCATCTCTTGGTATACTTCTGTGAATATTGTATCGGAACTAGGATACGGCCCGGTTGCTAGATCTCCATGAGAGACGGCTTCCTTGTACGCGCTCATGACCTCTTCATCAATTCGCTTCTCTAATTCGGTGTGTTTCTCCTCACTCCACTCGCCAATCTCAATCAAGTGATCTCGCAACCTTTCCACAGGATCTCCGCCTGGCCATTTCGTGTGCTCGTCTCCAGGTCTGTAACGACTTGGATCATCACTACTGCTGTGAGCCCCGGCGCGATAGGTCAGGACCTCAATGTGGGTCGCACCAGCACCAGCCGCTGCACGCTGCCTTGCCCACTTAGTTACAGAGTATAGTGCCAGGAAATCGTTACCGTCGACGCGTAATGATGCAAGTCCGTAAGGAAGCCCTCTGGAGGCAAACTCTCCACCGCCGGTTGCGAAGTTAGCATGAGTCGAGATGGCCCATTGATTGTTAACGACATTCAATATGACAGGAGCTTTGTACACACTGGCGAAGTTGAGGGCGTAGTGATAGTCACCTTCTGCACTAGCTCCGTCTCCAATCCATGTGATGGTGACCTCATCTAAGCCCTTGTACTGCGAGGCCATTGCGACCCCAACAGCTTGGCTGAATTGAGTGCCCACTGGACTTGAGACTGAAATGAATCTACCCTCTCGATATGAATAGTGAACAGGCATCTGTCTGCCTTTGATGTTGTCTTCTACATTACCGATGCAGTGACAGATCATACTGACCATGTCTCGACCTCTAACGAATTGAGCGCCGGGCTGCCTATAGGTGGGGAAAATCCAGTCTTGAGACTCTAGTGCCATGGTCTGAGCTATGGCAACGCACTCTTCTCCATAGGATCGCATGTAGAATGATAGTTTTCCAGTTCTCTGCATCTTCATCATCCGATCGTCGAAGATTCTGAGTCTTACCATGTACTCTAGTCCCTGTCTGAGTTCGTCCGCACCCAGCCCCGGGTCCCAAGCCCCAGATGCCTTGTTATCGTCGCCAAGAACTCGGATTAGTCCAGCTGCGTGAGGAACAGTATCTTCAGAACCACATTTCCTTGGGTCAGGCATCTCAAGGTCTCCTGGCTGCCAAGGCCATGATTCGAAACTGGCCTCATCACCAGGGCGATATGGGGCATCAGGAATATTCAGACTAGGCTTCTTTTTGTCCATTCAATCACCTATCCCTTTACTTGCCCGCCCAAAAGGACTGGCGCCCCTCCGCGTGCTTCTTCCCAAAGTAAGCCGGCACGATAACTCGAACGAACAAGAGGGCCACTCGCAACGGCCTTGAACCCGATTTCGCGAGCCTCTTCATCCCAACTTGCAAACTGTGCAGGTTCTGGAAACCTGTCTACAGGCAGGTGCCGATCGCTTGGCTGTAAGTACTGGCCAAGTGTCAGCATATCGACCCCAGCGTCGAAAAGCAACCTCATTGATTCGCTCACCTCTTCATCGGTCTCTCCCAGACCGACCATAATGCTTGACTTGATTAGAATATCAGGACGAAGCCTACGGGCCTCTCGCAGAATTTCCAGAGATTGCTCGAAAGATGCCCTAGGGTCACGCACTAATGAGTCGAGTCTAGGTACACATTCTACATTGTGCGCAAAAACTCTGAGGGGCAGATTATCTAGTAATTCCTCAAGGGCCTCTAGGTTCCCATCCAGATCAGAGCATAACAACTCCAGCCCTACACTCGGACAACGCTCATTCACTGCAAGGATACAATCTCTGTAGTGTCTAGCACCGCCGTCTTCTAGGTCATCTCTGTTAACGACAGTAATCACAGCATGATCGAGCCCCATTCTCACAACAGCTTCGGCCAACTCCGATGGCTCGGACGAATTCAATGCAGGAGGAATTTTCTCGGTACCAACAGCACAGAATCTACAACCTCTGGTGCAGACTTCTCCAGCCACCATGAATGTGGCAGTACCTCTTCCCCAGCAATCGTGGACATTCGGGCAGCGTGCCTCTTCGCAAACAGTGTGCAAACCGTGCTCATGAACACTTGAGCGTGTCTCATTGTATCTAGTCTGAGCATCACCTGTCGGTAATGAGGTCTTGAACCAAGTGGGTAGCCGCTTTCGTAATGACTTTCTTCGCTCAGCAGCACTCTGTCTAGGGGCACTGCCACAACCGCCTCCGATAACCGATTCCTCGTTGATGGTAGGGAGGCGAGTTGCCATCAAACCGTCGGATGGCGTACCGACATTAACCATTCTGCTACGCCTATCCTCTCTTGTGTGCGTATACAATTGGTAATATCAGATGTTGTCTTCGGTCGTTCATGGCCGAGGGTACCGTACTCGTTACAGGCGCGGCCAAGCGCATTGGAAGAGCGATTAGTCTGCGTTTATCTGGTGCAGGATACTGCATCGCTGTTCATTATCGAGGTTCAAGTAGTGAGGCCGAAGAAGTCGTCGCGACCATCGAGAAATCCGGCGGAACAGCATTCGCCATTCAAGCCGATCTAGCAGATGCCGAATCGGCCTCTAATTTGGTTCGTCTGGCTAGTATTCATGGACCACTATGTGGAATCGTAAACAACGCTTCTCTGTTCTTTCATGATGATATTCACAGTATAGATTCAGATAGTTGGGACGCTCACATGGATGTCAATGCCAAATCCCCTCTGCTTCTGATTCGATCTCTGAATGAGATTCTGGAAGAGGGACATTCTGCTTGTGTGGTAAATGTCCTAGACCAGAAGATTGCTGAACCCAATCCAGATCATCTGTCCTATACTGCCTCTAGATATGCAATGCTAGGTTTGACTGATGCATTGGCTAGAGGGCTCGCCCCTAGTATCAGAGTCAACGCCGTCGCACCCGGACACACTCTACCGAGCGACGACCAGACTGAGGAGGGATTCGCCAGAGCCCAGTCCGAATCTCCACTCGGTTACGGTCCGAGGCCAGAAGATATCGCAGATGCTGTCTGCTACTTAATCGGGGCTCGAGCGGTAACAGGACAGATTCTATTTGTAGACTCGGGCGAGAGATTCTTGTCAAGAGCTCGCGATGTTCTGTTTGAGACGGAGTAAATATGTCAACCAGTCATAGTGAAGCTATTGAGGCCCTACTCTCTAGCGGAGGAAACGCCTCGTCACTATTTCTTGAGGGTGCAATCAGGCTTGTCGATGTAGGAGTATACGAACACGAACAAGGATCCCCTCAGAGAGTCAGGTTCGACATACATGTCGTAGTCGACGACTCCAGGCCATCTAACGACTCGATTGACCAAGTTCTCGATTATGAGTATCTGGTTTCTTCTCTCGACAGGGTAGTCGAAATGGATAGACCATCATTACTCGAGACCATGGTTTTGAGGCTGATTGATGAGGTGTTAGCGCCTACTGAGGTCGTAGCAGCTTCAGTTAGTGCAAGCAAACTCGATATCACAGATGACGACTCCAGACTAGGTTGCACTATGACTAGAGTCAAATGATGGTGCAGGGGGCAGGATTCGAACCTGCGAAGCACTTTGCACCGGAGCTTAAGTCCGGCCCCTTTGA
>CEVN01061290.1_pt1 | contig 34536 bp, 32 predicted proteins | sample 427041 | NCBI WGS metagenome assembly CEVN01 (sample SAMEA2623463, study PRJEB7988) | marine metagenome | biome: marine biome (ENVO:00000447); feature: surface water layer (ENVO:00002042); material: "saline water (ENVO:00002010), including plankton (ENVO:xxxxxxxx)" | depth 5 m
ACCTTCATTTCATCAAGTTCGTAATCCATAGCAAAGGTACGGAAACATTCTGCACAAGATGTCACAAGTGTATCTATTCCACTTTCTCCCAGTTTTTTCTGGTTGTAGGCCTTCAACTTCTCGAAGACTTCAGTCATACCCTGCCATTTTTGGTCATGACCACAGCATTTTAGGAAATCTCGTCCAAGATAAGTAACATCTTTGCCCATCTCATCGAAAATTGTGAAAGCCGCAGTAGTTGTTTCTCCAAGATTCATCTCTCCTTCATTTACATGACTGAAGATCATTTCTTGATCGATGTAGTCAACGCATCCAGGATAGTATCCTACGCTAGAATCAATTGGATACTCTTCAACTGTAATAAATTCAACATCAGCATCCTCTTCAGCCTCTGCAGCGAGCACTGCTTGTAGAACGGTGTGAGGTATTTCTGCAGCAGGAGGGCCTCCGACAATCAGATTTCTTCTGATGTCTACGTATGAGTCGTAATCGACCAATTGAGGGCAGGCGTTTGTACAAGCGGTACAAGTTAGGCACGAGTATAGAGGGACTCCATCATCCTCATTATTCCAAGTGTTGTAGATGATGTTCAGCTTATCGCCAGCGTTGAACAATCTTACAGGACATGCATCATCGCACAAATCGCAACCATAACATTTGTTCATTTCCCACTCGTATCCTCTAGCCATGCTGCGCATGAGGAAGAAAACAATAGCACCGACACCTAGACATGGGACGAATATAGAATAGGTTAGCTTAGCATCCAAACTCTTTGGATTCTTCTCAAAGGTCGGGTTCTCTAATGTCATGCTAGAAAGAACAGTTCCAGCAGGGATATCTGCCCGATTGATGGCGGCTCCATTTTCATCAAGTAATAGTGGTTGAAATGCAACAGCAGAATAGTCTGTTATCATGGTTACAGATTCATTAACTTCACTAGAAGTTACGTGATATTCTAGTTGGTAAATACCCGGGGTAAGTTTCAGCGTGGTACTATCGCATTCCCCATCTGTTGACCAGAGTAACTTTCCTGAATTATCTGAAATGCTTAGGTCTTGAGTGTGGCTACCTACATTTCGAACAGTCGTCCTAAAATTACATCCTATGTCGACGAACAAAGAAGAGACACCTAGGTCTTCAATTTCTATAACATCGGTCCATGAATTGCTTATGCTTGAACCATCTGAAGTTCCCGCATATTCCGTCGCTTCACCTGCAGTATTTTTCCCATTGAAGGTATGATCATTGAACCCTTCGAAATCTATAATCAATTCTTGAGTCGGTTGGTATATTCCCCAATTCGACCAATGTATTGCTGGAATTACACACCATTTGGCAGGGTCGTAGGCTTCATCCAATTTTTCCCAAACACCTAGGTCTGAGGATTCTGAAAATGTCAGGCATTCATCTGACCATTCGTCCCAATTATCTCCTTTTCCATAGTAAATCAGAGTGTCAGAAGGCTGGCCACGCATGGTTTCTAATTCGTCTATGTCATCCATAGCACCCAATCCTCCGTAGTCCCAAAACCCTCCTTCGTAAATTGGCCAGGTAACTACAGAAATCAATACTGCAAGTATCAGTGAACCCACTGCTACTTGCTTGCCCATATTTGGCGTTAATCTAGCTCCTATTGAATTAACCATAAACCATCTTATTCCGAAAAATAGTACAGCGAAGATGAAAATTCCAGTAAGTATCCAAGGAACAGCATTGAAGACTTCTGCAGTCCAAGGTGCTTGTCTCCCACAATCCATTATGTGATTATTGTCCCAACAATAATCGGTCCTATCTTTTGCGTATAATTCCAAAAATATGTTAATCGAATAAACTGAAATGAACCAAACATGAGCTAGGTAAACCGCTCCAGCCGTAGCAAACCAAGGATCTTCAACACCTCTTTTTTCGCGTCCTGGCAAGAACGGAGGTAGAGCGAGTATTCCAACTGGAATACCAGTTAGTGCCGCTCCCCACCACGCAGCATTCCAAGAAATAACCGGTGAACCAAGGAACTCGCCAATTGGGCCAGCAGGTATTACAAATTGAGGTAAGTATTCACCCCACCTTAGATATCCATATGAGAAAAGAACATACCAATCAGGGAAAACGAATCCAGCTTGAGCAAATGGGTCTGCAGCGCTGTGCAAAGGTGGTGGGATTAACCAACAATAGAAACACAAAACCATCAGCATAGAAGCAAAAATGATTGTGTCACGAAGAACTTCTGTCGGCCAAAATGCATGACCCATGTGGACACGGCGTCGTTCTTGTTCAGATTCTAGGAGGCTACTTTTTTCCTTTACATAGGTGTCTGCTATGCGGCCAAATCTGTCTATCATACCCATGTTATTCTCCCCCTATCAATGCGGCTCCGCGATTCCTTGAACCCATACAATAAACAAGTGCGCTAAAATCAATGTAGTTACTACAACGGGTAGGATGAAAACGTGAAGGAAGTACATTCTAGTTACAGTTTGGCCTGAAAGCGAGGTTCCTGCGAACATTGCTGTTGCGATCCATCCGCCGATTAGAGGGGTGGAGTTTGCCATGTTGATTCCAATAGTAGCAGCGCCGAAAGCAAGACTATCCCAAGGTAGTAGATATCCAGAGTATCCGAAGAAGATTGTAAAGAACATCAAAGCCACTCCGATTAACCAGTTCAACTCACGTGGGTTTCTGTATGCGCCGGTAAAGTATACTCTGCACATGTGAAGGAATACTGCGGCTACCATGAAGTGAGTGGTCCAATGGTGTATGGAACGTATGATGTAGCCAAATGGTAACTGTGTCATTATGAATTCCATCGATGAATATGCAGGGGTGGGGTCACCTTCCCCACCAGGGACATAGTATAGGCCTAGAATGGCTCCTGTGATCACCAGAATGACGAATGCTAGGAACGAAATTCCACCTAAGCAATACAATGGATACCAGTACCAAATAATTCTCAATTTGTATTTTTCAGCATGTGTTAGTGGCATTTGCCTGTGGACGCTGTAATATGCATCTCTGCTCATGCCCCAATAATCTTGTATCCTAAACCTAGTGTCCAACCATGAAAATGCCCAGAGGAAACTTTTCTCGGCTAAACCCATGCTTCCAGCACTAGTTTCAACAGCACGGAGGATATCCTTCCTTGGCATATCTTCACGCTCCTTTCGGAGGGTAAATGCTACGAGTACAACAACAAGAGTAATGAAAAGCCATAAGAACCAGAATTGTAACATTTATTCACCTCAATCGCAATATGTGTACCAATCAATAAAATCGGGGAGAGCCTCAATAATATCTCCAGATTTCACCCATGGAATTAGTGGAAGGCCGTATGGGGCTGGCCCTCCTGTTCTTCGAATGCCAACAAAATCGAATTCCGCACCGGATGATCTGTTTCGGCTACGATTTTTCTCAATAGCAGTGGGGTCAAATCTGCTTGAATGACAAATGCAGAATAATTTGTTTCCGCCAGCGTCTACAGCTCCTGGGGTCCATTGGTCATTGGTAAAGTCATTTTGAACCAGTTGCCAACCTGGTATGCAACATAAGTGAGTGCACCTAGAGAATATCAGAATTAGATTGTCGTGAATGGAAAGTGAAGCATAATCAGGATTTTCCTCTAGTTCGTAACCACTTCCTATGTACTTTCCACTTTCATTGTAACCATCCATGAATTGGAATCTTGGTACATTTGAGGTGGCGGGTTGAGATACGTTTTCTTCATGTGGAACATACACCACATTAACCGGCATTCCAGACCAAACTCCTTGTGCACCAGACATACCGGTTGGGCTGTTAGCTGCGGCTTCAACGAAAGCGGAGTAGTTCATCGGTTCGAGGTGTCGATCTCCATACCAAGCTGAATCTTCTGCACCGGTTGGAACCCAAAATCGCACAGCAGAATCCCCGCCAGATGATTCTGCAGTTCCCATAAGCAATGATGCAAAACCAATTACTCCTAGAGCCGAGGTAGTGATTACTCCAGCTGCTGTATTGAATGAGTGCCTCATGAACTCCCTTCGATCAACCATAGGATTTGTTGGAACGGCCGAATTATCTTCACTAGGAAGTTCTCTGAGTCTGAATCTTCTTGCCATTCATCACACCTCGTATTGTTTCCATCCATCTGGGTCGTTTGAAGTAATGTATTTGTTTCTTCTGTGTTTTACAACTATGACATCAGGCATTACAAACCTCAGGTATACAATGCCCATCAGTATGACCGTAAGAAGAGTCATTGCAAGGTGGAAGGATAATCGTTGTTGGTCCCAATGATTGAGAAGGCCGTAAGCCAGTGTCCCAGCCCAATATAATGTCCATAGGATACCCCATAATGCAAAAACGATAACCAGCCAAGAGTCTCCTGATGGAGAAATGCTTGCGCGGATAATTGTTCCAGGTTCAGGGTCGTTGAAAACGCCATGGTCGACAGCGTTTTGATAAGCCTCTTCGCTTAATTCAATTTCAGATAAGGCATCACGAGCATCCTCAACGCTCACCTTTCCCGCCTTAACTTCGCGGAGAAGTTTCATTACGGTGTCATCCCTCATAATTGGTCACCTCGTCTTAGATGTTTAATTCTCAATTTCAATAAATTGCTTCTGCCAACATAATGTCTTGAGAATCCATATCTGAGGAAAAAGCCGCAGAAGATTATCACAAGAATTACAGCCGCGAAACCCAATAATCCTAACCAATGAGCTCTCAACTTTGCACCCATGTGGTGTAGATCTACGTGTTCTTCAACAGGGGCAGGCGGTTCAATTTCCCCATTGCCACTGAAAACGGTTCTTGTGTCGCCGGAGTCGTCTCCTTCCTCTACGGATATCGACAGTCTGTTCCATCTGTCAAGTTCACTCGGTATGCCGTCTCCGTTGACTGAATTTCCTGCAAGCCAAAAAGTAACAGGACCCGAACTTGATTCAGGAGCGGTCCAAGTTATCATCCAAGTTCTATCTGCAGTTTTCGCCCCGGAACTTGTGTGTGTGAGGATGCTTGTGTCCTCTTCCCAGTTTTGTACTAAATTTTCGAACCCTTCACCAGCCCCTAGAGTCCCTGAACTAACTCTCATTGAGAACCCTCCAGTATTGGACGATGCATCGATATCAGGCCCTCCAATTATTTGGATAGTAAGTGCGTATGAACTACTAGCTGTGTAGTGGTATGGCACCCCATCGAGGATTATCGTGATTGAGTTGTCGGGTAGCTCGTTGTGACAAGTACAGCCTGCGAGAGAGACATCGCCATCGCCATTCTCGTCCCCGCCGATACCTGCAGAGTATCCCTGGCTAGAACCGGCTACTAATAAGGCAAAACAGCCTAGAACTACAAGGTGTTGAAAGGTCGGTTGATGTACTCTCATCGTTCGACCTCTGTCGGCAAACTACTCCAGCCGTTTGAGGGCTATCAAGGTTTCAGTTTGACCCCTTCGGGGTCGGTGTATATTCGAGGTAATTTTTTGGCGAATCCTATCCGGAGAAAACTCATACGAAATCACCACCTCGTGTATCTTGTGTCCGGGCCAGTTTGGAAGAATATCTATCAGCTTAGTGATAAACAAATTTCTGACCTTGATAGTGCTGAAGAACTGATGCAATTAATGGATATAAATTCTGCAGAAAAGATACTCCTTGACATGTTGGCTGAAGATTCACAATGTGTCCCCGTGCTAAATAATCTGGGGCACATGTACGGAAGGTATCTTTCAGAATTTGAGAAGGCTGTAGAGTATTACGACATTGTTTTGCAGATTGAACCCGACAATGCCTGGGCGAGGGATGAGAGAAGGCGTTATCGCCGTTACATCACATATGATTGACCCGCAATTTCAATACTCGCCAGCGCTCCAATGCCTGACATGCATGAGGGCGCGATACTCATTGCAGGAGTCGGTGGGCTTGGTTGTTCTTGGGCTGTTTCGGCCCACAGGCAGTGCGAGGATCTGTCGGACCTATTGCTCATTGACGCAGATGAATCTTCATTCAGAGGCTCAGGTCAAGCCCATTGCTTGCACCTAGATGCGGTTGGAGATGGCAATGGCGCAGCCGCTCTACCAAATCTCGCGGCACATCGGTTGAGCGAAGGCCTCGGAGCGCTAGATCCCTTACTAGATAATGCAGAATTATTGTTCATAATGACAGGCTTAGGTGGAGGTACTGGTTCGGGTGCTTCGAATGAATTAGCTCGCCTAGCTCGCTCGAAAAATTGTATTGTTATGACAGTAGCAGGTCTACCGTTTGCAGAACAACCACTTAGGAATTCCATAGCGAATGCTTCCTTACCCTCGTTAGAAGAGAGTTCGCATGTTTGCATTAGAGTTAGTATGGAAAGGCTTGCTTGGTATGCAAGGGCTAGAGAAGAAAACTGGGAAAACGGCTCAGGTTGGATCCAAGATTTAGTGGAGGGGTTGGTTACAACTCTTGCGAAAGTAGGTAAATTAAATCTGGATTTAATGGATTTACGTACTGTTGTAGAGCACAATGGAGGGGCGACATTAATTGTTGGGACTGGAAGTATTATCGATCCATTACAAATTGTTGATCGAGCACGAAATTCACCTTTGACTGAGGTAAATGTATCAGGTGCTAAAGGCTGTTTAATTCAGGTCGAAGGAGGTCCTGATATGACTCTTGCCCACTTGAATCAATTAAGCGAGTCGCTAGTTGGTTCCTTACACCCCGATTGTCAAGTCATTTTAGGCGCTAGAGCAAGCGATGAAATGGTTGGAAAATTACGATTAGTAGCAGTAGTTAGTGGCCTATGAAATTCGCCAAAGAGGTCAAATGACAAATGTGCTAGGTGAAATCGTTAAACTCCAACCACCTCGGATGCCTATGGTCAAACCCAGCAAAGCCCTCAGAGGTAAGCATCGTTGGGTTGGAATAAAGGTTAATCAGAATGAATTGAATAGAAATGCTTGTCATAAATTATTAGAGAATATTCTTGATGAAATCAAATTTAGAATGTATGATTGCATAATAGAAAAAAAATCCGCATTAGTGATCATTAAAGTAGCCCTAATTGACCTCAAAAAAACCAGAGTTTCTATTGAGAACTCCTCAACAACAGAACCACTGACTACATCTGGAAAGATTAGATTGGTAAGGGAAAGGTTAGGTGTCTCTAAACCCTCTAAAATGAAATGAAGAAACTGCCCAAGTCTCTAATTTTTACTAATTTGTCAATAGATAAAGATTGCAATTCACCTTTGTTGTCGAGTCCATAAATTCTTACATTTTCTTGGTCAAACTTTGCTAAAACTCCTCTGGAGAGGTTTTTGCCCAATGAAGCCCAGCATTTCTCTTTCCAAAATGATGTTTCAGATGCTGGAATTGGAGGAGTAGTGTCAATTAAGGATGCAATAGAGGCATCTACAATTTGAAAAATTTCTTGTGAGGTTTTTCCGGGATAAAACTGATCCCATCCTAAGTGTAAAACACCATCAATTTCTCTTTTGGATTTGTTTAATCCGATACCTATTCTTATTGTATTGCTACTGGTGTCTGATTCTAGTAAAATCCCCCCACATTTCCTACCTTGGTAAATTAAATCATTAGGCCATTTCAATTCTATACCTAGAGCCTCACTAATACTAGCGCCCAATGAAACTTGTAAAAGCCCCGGAGTCCATCGATTAATTACTTCGTCTTTTATTGTCCAAGATGCTGTTAAATCGCCTTCCATAGACTGCCAAATAGATCCTCTTCTTCCTCTTCCTTGCAATTGTATTCCCGCTCGTATTCTTTGCCAACCTTCCAAAGGTAATTCTTTTGCCTCTTCCATGGTGGATTCTGTAGAATCAACATAAGTTTCTTCAACCCCTAGGCCTGGCTTCCAAAAGGCTACAACTTCCAGAGTATCACCGCCTATTCTTTGTGTGGACAAAACCCTAGTCGACCATCCTTTTCTAGTCCAAATTAAAGGCGAATTTTTAGAATTTGAATCTGTATTCAAAAGTAGAATGAATACTTTCTGATTTAAGTTGTGTTGCTCAGCATATTCTAGCAATAATCTGGACCACCCACTTTCGGGTTCATCAGATAGGGAAGCCTCTTCAATGGGCCCTAGAGTGTCTTGAAAATTAGATTCTAGATAAGGTAAATTCCAGACAACAACGTCTGCGTCGTATGGTAAGGTCCAATTCTCTTCCCCAACTCCTCCTTCTTCTACTGTAATTTTATCATCAACATCAGCCAAATTCGCATTACCTCTTGTTGCTGCGACTGCCAGAGGATTAATGTCAAAGGCAGAAACTCTCCAACCTGCTATAGCCATCGCTATGGAAATGGCTCCAGACCCACATCCAATTTCTACCAAATGGCCACCACTGGTCCTAAGTTTTTGTAGAGCCCTGTACAGTAATTCAGTATCTTCACGAGGTGGATAAACAGTAGGCGGGACAGTCAACTGAATTTTTTCTTTATCTTCTATGGAAAATTCGTGTTTTTGGGATGGGGATTTAGAGGAATATTCTATCTCCCTCTCGATTTTTCCCCTCTCCATACAATCTCCTGATTTTTCGCAAAAGTTTATCCATGAATATCCTTACTAATATCCGCTCTCTGGGGCTCTAGGGGGTAAAGGCCCAGCCTAGCCTATGCTATGCATAGACCGTCACTTTCTTAAACACCCCTTCGGACGACGGGCAGCCCAGCACTAGCCATGGGCCTGTAGCTTAGTCAGGTAGAGCGCCGGGCTTTTAACCCGGTGGCCGGGGGTTCGAATCCCTCCAGGCCCGCCTGACCAAGCCTCAGGCCCACGGTTTTCTGGGCTTGGGGCGACGTAAATGGCAGTGAAGAGTTCTACCAAAAAGCGTCTGATTGAGTTGGGCATCGATGCAGAGCATGCTCACAAACTCGCTGACGACGCTAATATGGATGCAATCAAGAGAATGACAGTTGAAGAGGTATCCGAAAAGACAGGAGTTGCAATGAGCGATGCAACCCTAGAAAATATAATGACAATCATCAGAGAGCACAATACCTCCCGAAGAAGAAGTCGCTCAGGCCGAATTACCATTTCAAGAAAAGCATTAGAACTTGACGACATACCCCAAGGCGATGATAGATTTAATGTCCTAAACCACATTTTAGTTCCTCATCATGAATTAGTCCCCGAAGAAGAAGAGGCAGCAGTACTGTCACCATGGGGCCTAGAAGTTTCTGACAACGACGGTGGAACCAGAATAGCTAAGGAATTATTACCTAAGATTTTGATTACAGATCCCGCAGTTCAAGCCATTAAGGAAAAGGTCGAGTCAGAACTCGAAGATTTGCCTGCAGGATGGCTTGCAAATAGGGTTGTACGGGTAATCCGCTACAGCAGAGTGGCTGGTTCTAGTACAGCGTTCAGACTAATCGTGGAGAGTGCCTGAGGGGTTGATAATATGAAGGAAATCGTAGAAAGTTATTTTCAGCAAAGAAGTCTAGTAAATCACCAACTTGCTTCATACAACGACTGTATTCCCTCAACAGATGGTAAGCTAAGTCGCATGGAAAAAATCGTTCGCAACATCCGTATTGGAACTGATGATCCAGTAGAGGATGACGATGGGGGTATAATCAAACTCGACGTTCTGGACAAAGAGATAGTAATCAGAATGAAGAATATTCATCTTGGTCGTCCTACTATTCGCGAAGCCAATGGGTCGGAACACCCTGGTACTCCTTTGGAATGCAGGCTTCGAAAACTGACTTATTACTCACCTGTTCATCTCGATTTCCAGATTATTAGGGACGATAAACCTACACCTGATATAGAAGAAAGAGTTCACATAGGAAACCTTCCTATTATGGTACGTTCAGCACAATGCAACCTTCACGCTAACCATATCTCACATCTGTGTGGAGAAGCGGATAGAAAATTAAATCCACATACCTCAATCGAAGATGCAGAACGGTTGACTGAATTACTTCGAAGAGCCGGAGAAGATCCACTTGATCCAGGTGGCTATTTTATCATCAATGGAACCGAGCGGGTACTAATTTCAATGGAAGATCTCGCACCTAACCGAGTTACTGTTGAAAAGAACAAAAAGTACGCTCATGAAACAGAAGTCGCTAAGATTTTCTCTCAAAAAGATGGAGTTAGAAAGCCATTGAACATCGAAAAGCGCCGTGATGGTATGCTAATGGTAAAAATCCCAAGTGCAGGTACCACTCCAATTCCAGTTGTATTGTTGATGCGTTCTCTTGGAATGGAAAATGACAAAGAAATTTTCACTGCAATTGCAGGTCCTGCAGAGGCAATGAAGTATACAGTTGCAAACCTCAACGATGTCAAGGACAACGAAGAATACAATGTCGAAACCTCTGAGGAAGCACTTCAATGGTTAGAAAAGAAATTTGCCGCCGGTCAGCAAAAAGAATACCGTGAGGCTAGAATTCAGAATTTGTTGGATAAGGAATTACTGCCTCACCTAGGTTCTGGCCCCGAACATCGTGAAAAGAAGGCTATTTTCCTAGGAAGAATCGTCCGCCAAGTTTTGGAAATGGCGATCACAGACAAGGATCCTAACGACAAGGACCACTACGCGAATAAGCGCGTTCGTCTAGCTGGGGATTTAGTCGAGGACCTATTCCGTGTCAGCCTACAACAACTTGCTAGAGACCTGAAATATCAATTAGAGAGACATCACAATAGGAAGCGTGAATTGAGAATTAACGCGTGCCTACGTCCTGATGTTTTAACTCAGAAGATAATGCATGCTTTGGCGACTGGAAATTGGGTCGGCGGACGTAGTGGAGTAAGTCAGTTGCTTGACCGAACGACATATCTTGCCGCTCTGTCACACATGAGAAGAGTCACCAGCCCATTGGTTCGAAGTCAACCACATTTCGAGGCCCGTGACTTACACCCAACTCAATGGGGTAGATTATGCCCTAACGAAACTCCCGAGGGTCAAAATTGTGGGCTGGTGAAAAACGCCTCCCAAATGATTGACGTATCGGAGGAAGTTCACGAAAATGATGTCAAGCAACTTCTTAGCGAAGCCGGTGTAGATTCTTCACCAGCAGGCTGGGCTGAAGGATTCAGAGTTCACGTCAATGGTGACATTTTCGGACTTCACAAGAATGCTGCTAGATTGGTAAACCAATTCAAGCGCCGCCGCCGGCAAGGACGCATTCGTCCTGAGGTTAGTATCCGATACGACGGGGCGAACCGAGATGTGTTCATCAATACTGATAGAGGCCGAATATTGAGGCCTTTACTTGTCCTAGAGGATGGCGATTTAGTATTATCAAAAGAGCATATGGACTTGATTAAATCCGGCGAATGGACATTCGCAGATTTGGTCTCCAATGGAATTGTTGAATGGGTAGATGCGGAAGAAGAAGAAGACCTCCTAATAGCCCCACGTCCATTCGATTTGCCAATGGTTTCTCCTAAGCATGGTCGGCCAATTAATCCAGCCGCAGTCGAGTGGGTAAACTTAGGCGATTCCCAAATCAAGAAGGCTAAGCTTCGTGTAGAAGTAAAGATGCCAAATGGGGATGTTGAAGTCGAGAATTTCAGCGTTCCTCTGAACTATTTCCAAGAGGAATTAGAAAGCATAATGCGCAAGCAAAAGCGGCAAAATACAGTTCTTGCATATACCCACGTAGAAATTGATCCACAATTGATTCTAGGTGTCTGCGCTTCATTGGTTCCTTATCCTGAACACAATTCCACTCCGAGAGTCACTGGTGGGACAGCGATGGTAAAACAAAGCCTTGGACTCCCTAGTGCGAACTACCGACTCAGGCCAGACACTCGAATGCATGTTATGCACTATCCACAACAATCGATAGTAGGAACACGTTCCATGAAAACCACAAACTTCGCTCAAAGGCCAGGTGGTCAAAACTTCGTAGTTGCAATTTTGAGCCACCACGGTTACAACATGCAAGACGCAGTTGTAATGAATAGAGCAGCTGTCGAGAGGTCTTTAGGTCGCTCATCTTTCATTAGAACATACAATGCTGAGAACAAACAATTCCCGGGTGGTCAAAAAGAACAAATCGAGATTCCAGGTACTGGCCTTGACGAGGTCAAGGGTCTAAAATCATGGGAAAGTTACGTTCACCTAGAAAGAGATGGATTGCCAACACCAGAAACCCATCTATCTAGCGAGGGTGCCGAGACTGGGGTTTTGGTAGGAAAGACAAGCCCCCCTCGATTCCTCGAGGAATCTCACGGCCACTTCCTACAAGCCCAAGAGAGAAGAGAATCATCAATGATGGTACGTAATGGGGAATCTGGTTGGGTCGACAACGTATATGTTACTGAATCCTTAGATTCAGGTCTACTTTGCAGAATCACTCTCAGAACCGAAAAGGTTCCTGAACTTGGAGATAAATTTGCAAGTCGTCACGGCCAAAAGGGAATCATTGGCAGATTAGTCGATGAAAAAGACATGCCGTTTACTGAAGATGGTATAGTACCTGACCTTATCATCAACCCACACGCTATCCCATCAAGAATGACCGTTGCTCACGTTCTTGAAATGATAGGTGGAAAGGTTGGTTCGATGGAAGGTCGCCAAATTGACGGAACCGCCTTCAGTGGTGAGAAGGAAGAATCACTTCGTTCTGGACTTCTTCGCAACGGATTCGCTCACACCGGAAGGGAAGGGATGATTAGCGGCGAAACCGGAGAAGCTTTCGATGCAGAAATATTCACAGGAGTAATCTTCTATCAAAGGCTGCATCACTTGGTAAGTAGTAAGCTGCACGCTAGAAGTCGTGGTCGAGTACAAATTTTGACTCGCCAGCCTACAGAAGGGCGTGCTCGCCAAGGAGGTCTGCGATTTGGTGAAATGGAGAGAGACTGTCTGATTGCCCACGGTGCATCCATGGTAATCAAGGATAGGCTACTTGATGAGTCCGATGGATGGCCTCTAATGGTGTGTAACAACAGTGGTTGCGGTCACATCGCCTATTATGACTGGAAGAGGAGAACGCCAGTGTGCCCGGTTTGTGGCGACAGAGCAGATGTTCACTCCGTCCAGACCTCATATGCATTCAAACTACTCTTGGATGAGATGAAAAGTCTTGGAGTGGCTATGCGCCTAGAACTGGAGGATAGAAGATGAGTGCCCGCGGAGTTGCAAAAATCCCAAAGAGGATTGATTCGATTAAATTTAGTCTGATGGATCCGAATGAAATACGAAAGATGTCAGCAGTTGAAGTAAAGACAGCTGATACCTACAAGGATGATGGTCACGCATTCAAACAGGGTCTTATGGATCCCAAAATGGGTGTTATAGACCCCGGTATTCGATGTGAAACCTGTGGAAACAAACACGATGAATGTCCTAGCCACTTTGGACACATCGCTCTTGAGTTGCCTGTAATGCACATAGGTTTCACTCCTTTAATCAAAACCACATTGAAGTGTACATGCAATGAATGTAGCCAAATTTTGCTACACAGTGCTGCTGACACACATCCGTTAGATCCGGAAAAGTCTGAACAGGATTACTACCGAGATCGTGTTCATGATGTGATGAGAAAACATGGTGTTGGTTCGACAGAATTCAAGAAGATTATCAAAGAAATAGAGAAGGAATGCTCTAGTGCTAAGCGTGCAATTTGTATGCACTGTGGAGCGGAGCAAGGAAAGATTATTCTCGATAAACCGACAACCTTCAAAGAGAAGAAAGCCGACAAAGGAGAACATAAACTCAATGCACGTGATATTCGTGAATGGCTTGAGAAAATACCTGATGAACATCTGATTTTCTTAGGTATGGACAGTCATTCCAGTAGGCCTGAATGGTCCATAATGAAAGTTCTTCCAGTCCCTCCAATAACCGTTCGTCCATCAATCACACTAGACAGTGGAGATAGGTCCGAAGACGATTTAACTCACAAACTCGTTGACGTTTTGAGAATTAACCAACGACTAAGAGAAAATCGAGATGCAGGTGCGCCTCAATTAATTGTAGAGGATTTGTGGGAGTTGTTACAATATCACGTAACTACATACTTTGACAATCAAACAAGTGGTATCCCACCCGCTAGGCATCGTTCCGGAAGGCCACTAAAGACTCTCTCGCAACGATTGAAGGGTAAAGAAGGTAGATTCAGGAGTAATCTCTCAGGAAAGAGGGTTAACTTCTGTGCTAGAACCGTAATTAGCCCAGATCCAAATTTGGGGATTAACGAAGTTGGAGTGCCCGTGCGAACCGCAAAGGAACTCACGGTACCAATTCGTTCAACCAGTAGGAATCGTGAACAACTGAGAAGAATGATTCTTCGCGGGCCTGATGTACACCCAGGTGTTAACTACATCATCCGCGGTGATAGTTTCCGTGTCAGAATTACAGACAGAACAAAATACATCTGGGCAGGTTTCCGATGCCTCAATCCAGACTGTCATTGTGGCAGTGATGATGAACCATATCCAGGTTACAGACCTGACCTAAACACAGTATTACCGTCCCCTAATTTCCTTCCTGGTCTTGAGTTGAAAAAACAAATGAAAAGGAATGAATTGGGAGATTTGGAAGACATTTGGTCTGTTGATTTAGATGCCACCCTTGCGAACCTACGTGGTGAAGATGAGAACGGACGCCCACTACCTGAAGATGATCCAAGAGCAGTAATTCATCACCGCTGGGTTTGGGAACAAAATAATCCTGATGAATATCTTCCTGAACACCTCGAAGTCAACTGCCCACACTGCGGTAGCCCGGCAATTGAGGATGAGTACGGTGAAGTTTACCGGACTGAAGTAGAAGACCGTCTTTCACCTTACGACAGAGAGGGCAATCCCCGTCCTGGTGTTATTGTAGAGAGACACCTAATTGATGGAGATGTTGCAATATTCAACAGACAACCATCACTACACCGAATGTCAATGCTTGTTCACGAAGTCAGAGTTATGCCAGGAAAGACATTCCGCTTTAACTTAGCAGATTGTACTCCATACAACGCTGACTTCGACGGAGATGAAATGAACCTACACGTAATTCAATCAGAGGAAGCAAGAGCTGAAGCTAAAATCTTGATGAGAGTTCAGGAACATATCATAACTCCTAGATATGGAGGCGCTGTTATTGGAGGAATCCATGACCATATTTCTGGTGCCTATCTACTGACCCATGGTGAAAGAGTAATTCCAAAGGAATTAGCAATGGAAGTACTCGGTTCTGTTGGTTGGGATGGTGATATGCCTGAGGAGACTACTACGAAAGATGGAATAGTTGGGTACAAAGGAGCAGACTTACTAAGTTTAATTGTACCAGCAGGCTTCAAACTGAATTATACTAGCAGAAGCGGTGATGATGTCAACGTAACATCGACAGGAATTGTCAGTGGAACTATCGACAAGCGTGGAATCGGTGCTGAAGATGGTCGCCTTCTTGATGCGGTAGTTCAAACTCACGGAACAGATAGGGGTGCAGAATTCCTAAATCGAATGACAAAAATGACAATTGCGATTTGCACAGCCTTAGGATTTACCACTGGTATCGATGATGAGGACTTACCATCTGGAGCAATCAAAGAAATTTCTGAAATCAACGCTCGTGCCAGCGATGCAGTCGATGCTGAATTAGTAAAGTTCGGTAAAGATGGACGAAGATATGAAACTAGACCTGGTAGAACCCCTTCAGAGACACTTGAGGAAAACATTCTCCAGATTCTAGATTCAGCCAAGGCCGAATCAGGAAACGTTGCAAAATCATACCTTGGAGAAGACAACTCTGCTGTAATCATGGCTACTTCAGGTGCTCGTGGTTCTATGGATAACCTAGCTATGATGGCAGGTTCTATTGGACAACCTAAAGTTCGTGGTAAGAGGTTAGAAAGAGGATACCAAGACAGGGTGTTGTCTCACTTCCCCCGCAACGTAAAGGGCGCTGAGGAGAAAGGTTTTGTTTCTTCTTCATTCAAACAAGGTCTACAACCTACAGAGTTCTTCATGCTATCAGTATCGGGAAGAGAATCTTTGGTTGATACTGCAGTTCGTACCTCAAAGTCTGGTTACATGCAGCGACGATTGATTAACGCAATGGATGATCTGAAAGTATCCGAAGATGAAAATGGATCGGTAAGAAATACTGCCGACAGAATTATTCAATTCGAATATGGAGAGGATGGAATCGATCCGGCTAGAAGCAGAAAAGGACTTCCGTTTGACATTACGAAGGTTCTAGATGATGCATTGGGAGGTGATGAGTGATGGTTGTTAAGAGTGCAACAAAGAAGAAACTCATGGATCTTGGTATTGCTGAGGAATACGCTCACCGACTAGCTGATGATCGAAAATGGGATAATGTCAAGGTTCTTACCGCAGGAGAAATAGCACAAATTTGTGCTACTGATTCTGGTATGGCACAAAACATCTCTGAAGTAATTCAAGGTTCAACTAAAGCAGCCCAAAAGGAGCAGAAAGCAGAGAAGACTTTGATTCGACGCCGTGTTACTTCCCGCAGAAGAAAGAAGAGTTTACTTCCTTTACAAGAATATGATTCTGAGGATAAAATGAAACAAATCCACCGAGATTTGGATATTGAAAACCCAATGTTCACAAGCCTTTCTGATGCTGCAGTAAAAGAAAATATCAGAATTTCACCCAAGACAATTAATGACTTAGTCAATGGTTTACTTTCTAGAGGTCAGAAAAAACTGACACCTGCTCAAGCGCGCAAGGTTGTTACTTGCGCAGCAGCAGATATGAAAATGTCTCGAGCAGACCCACATGAAGCGGTTGGAATTACCACAGCTCAATCGATTGGAGAACCGGGTACTCAAATGACTATGCGTACTTTCCACTATGCTGGTGTAGCAACCGTCAACGTTACACAAGGTCTTCCTCGCGTTATCGAAATCGTTGATGCAAGAAAGGTTCCTAAGACGCCTACAATGCTCGTCTACCTTAATGAAAATGATTCCAAGGGCAAACCTTTGCGAAGTAACGAGAAGAAGGTTCAGGCCATTGCTGCCGCAATAGAAACCACCACCACCAGAGATATTGCTTCGATAGATGTTGATGTTGCGCAAAGGCATCTTAATTTGGAATTAAATACCAAAAATATTCGATTGAAGAAAATGACTGGTGCAGAAGTCAGAGACAAATTACAAAGAGCTCTTCGACTATACATTCAGGCTGACGACGAAGATAAGCCTAAGGTTCTAAAGGTCATTCCAGGTGTGACAAAAGAGGATGATTTAGCCCAATTAGCAAATGACCCACCTACATACACTGCTCTATTGCAATTAGAAGATAAAATCAAGAAATTACGTTTGAAAGGCCTACCCGATATTGTTAGAGCGAATGTTCAGGGTCCAAACAAGGACACTGGCGAATACTACATTGCAACCATTGGTTCTAACCTATCCAAGGTCAGTATGTTCGATGGCGTTGACAGAGGTCGCACTTACACCAATAACATCAATGAAATTTATGGATATCTTGGTGTAGAAGCTGCCAGACAAGCCATAGTTAATGAGATGAAAGATACACTCGAGGGCGCAGGTCTAGAGGTAGATACTAGACACTTAATTACAGTCGCAGATGTAATGACAAGCGAAGGTGAGGTTCGAGCAATTGGCCGTCATGGTGTTAGTGGAACTAAACACAGTATCTTGGCACGATCTGCATTCGAAGTGTCAGTTAACCATCTATTGCGAGCCGGTATTATTGGAGAAAGAGACCATCTACGTGGTGTAACTGAGAATATCATAGTTGGTCAACCTGTTGCCTTAGGGACAGGTAGCGTAGATCTATTCTACATACCTGAAGAGGCAGGTGCTTGAAGGAGGAATAGAAATGGACTTAGCAAGACAACTCAAACAAGGAATTAGTACTGGAACCGTACTATTCGGACAACGTCAAACAACTAGTGCTTGTAACAAAGGAGATGCTAGATTGGTTCTGGTTGCGGCGAATTGTCCCGAGGACTATATTTCCCTCTTGACGACCAGCCATCCCGATATTACAGTACACAGAGTCTCAATGGTCAATCGGCAGTTAGGCGCTGCTTGTGCAAAACCCTTCCCAGTGAGCGCATTATGTGTTGTAGACCCAGGTCAATCTGATTTACTAACACTGAACGGAAACATTTGATGGCAACATCAAATGACTTCTATTTTGCATCTCGGTCAGGTAATATCAGGGATTCCTTTCAAGATATGGATGACTGTCAGACACCATGGATGATGCCATCGGGGATTTACTCAAACTCCGTGGCGTCGAACTATCCAAGGCTGAGAGTGTAACCGAATCATTTGGATTCCGTTGCTTAGGCATAGCTGAAAAAATACCCGAATTACAGTCTGATAACTCCTCTTCTGTCTACGTTTGGCATATTTCCAAAGGTATTCTTCCAGTTAGTGTAGCAGAAGCTGAGAGATGGTTAGTGGATGTGCCTAAAGGTGCACATTGGGTATTGAGTGAAAGGGAGTTTCAAGAGCAAGCGAGTAAACTATTGTATTCAGAGTTAAAAATTGAACTTTGGAGTCCTAAAAAACTCAGTCAATGGATTGGTGAGGCGGTCTTGAGTGGTGAACTCACAGCCCATGCAGCTCTTTTTCCTTCTACAGAAATAACCCCTGAAGATGAAGAAAAATCTGCTTCCGCAGAAAACCTCATTGTTTTACAAGCCAAAATCAATCTTGACGAATGGAGTATTCAAAGAGGGATTGAATATCTTGATGCGAAACCTATTCTTTTACAAGCAAGGATTTGGAATATCGTTGGAGCCTTAGTTAGCCCTGATGGGGATAGGGAAGAGGGTGAATGGAGAGTTCTAGAAGACCCTTGGGCCGATCGTTTAGAGATGTATAATTCAGAGAATGGTCTACAAAATCCACTAAACCTTAGAATAATCAATTCGCAAGAAAACAAACTTCTTTCAGAATCAGACCTAAGAGTGATGCTAGTTGGAATTCTGGAAACACGAAAGCAAAGAAAACAACAAACCTCAGAGGGGACATCCGTTACAAGCACAATGTTAGAAAGATGGTCATTCGATTCAGAAGGTGCTCATCTAGAATGTTTACCCGCAGCCATACCGGGCTGGATTTTAGATTATGATGGAAGAAAGGAGATACTCCATTCAAGGAATGGAAGAACATATGATCTCAGTTTCTTTGAAGCGCCATAATTTCGTCTGTTGAAAGGGTGTCTCCAGACATCAATCTGGTCATTAGGTCTGCAACTTCCACTTGTTCTTCTTCTTCAGTGGAACCTCCTTCTCTAGCTTCAATAGCCTTTAGCAAATCCTGCATAGAATGTATGCAACGAAGAGAAACGATGTATCTGCCGTGTAGTGAATCTGCCTCCCTCTTAGCTCTTGTTACCCCCGACTGGGCAGAATTTGCCTTTTCTCGAAGTCTATCGACTTCTTCAGATAACTCCGCCATCAGGTCATGGGCTTCTTGTGCACCCACAACTGCTCTTTTCACCTTCTTGTGTGCATCTTCTTGTTTCTTTTCCGCATCCCGAAGTTGAATTTTTAATTCTCTAATCCCACCATCTGATTTTTTTTCCTTTGCTTCCCTTAATTCTTGGTGTAATTTCTTCATTTTGGATACAAATTCACGTTCCTTTTTTCCAAGGAATCGACCTTCGTTATACTGTCTTTCCAATCTTTCTATTTCAGTTCTGATTCTACCTGGAGATCTTGTTCTGTCCAATTTCTTTTCTCTTTCATCTTTAGCACCGTTTTCAGCGATTTTTTCTCTGAAAACGGTTCTAATTTCTCTCAGAGTTTCAGTTCTTTCCGCTCTCAAGTCCTTTAACTCGCGAACGGTTTGATTTGCTTCATCTCTAAGTGACTTTTGATTTTGAACTTCGGTAATCAATTCCTTTACTTGACGATTTAATTCATTTCTCTCATCTAATAATTTGCGGACCTTAGAATTCCATTGGTCTCTCTCTTCTCGATTGTAGGATATTTGTTCTTGTACATCATCACAAAGAGGTTGTAAAATGCCGCGAATTTCCTCGCTTTCCATCTTCATTGAATCAACCTCTCAATATTTCGTCCTATGGTTTGCATATAAGGGCATTTGGTAAAGAATAATCTCACTCTCTTCGGGTTGCAGAATTCCCTTTCCTTGGCCCTCCACGGGTAACACCAAGTTTACGCATACCCTTTTTCCGGCCTCTTGCTCTTTTTTGTGAGGAATTATTTTCATCATTCGACTTATTCGAATTTTCTGTAATTTCAGTAAGCCCACCAGATTCCAGTAGTGCAGACAATTCATTAGTGTTTAAGGCGCCCCCTGTACTAGCTCTATTTTTTACATCTGTGAGCCGTATTTTCTTTCCTTGTTGGGATGTAATTTTTAGATATGAACGAATTCTTCCTGATTCTTTGCGTAGTTTCCTTCGTTCAGATTTAATGACATCTAGGCGTTTATCGATACCACTAATTTCCTTACTCATCCTCCTAATTTCCTTCCTAGTGATTTTGTTTGAATCTAATTCAGTTCCGTCAGTCACAGATTCTTCTGCATTTTGTTTTGTCTTTTTCGTTGAATCTAAATCAGTGGTAACCTTTCGTAATTTCTCTATTTGTGTCACATATCTAGTGTGGGCCTGCTCTGCTTCTCTCTTGCGAACAACTGCGGCTTGTAACTCAAAGAATCTTCTAAATGATTCCAATTCTCTATTGATCGTTGGAACTGCCGTAAGGTCGTTATCGATTGTTGTTAACTTAGAATATGTGTCAGCCATCCATTCTTCCAAGACAGAAGCAGGTGGTGGGATGGAAATATTGACCTTATCTCGTAATTGCCTTTCTTTGTCGGCTTTTTTCTTAATTTCGTGAAACTCTCTCAATAAATTACGTCTTTCCCCATCCGCTTCTTCTATACCACCAACAGCCGATCTTAATGATTTGACAATTTCAACCTGGGAGCGTCGCTCTTGTTTTAGGGAATTAAATTCATCATCAAGAGAGCGTAAATCTCTCTCCAATTGTTTGGACTTTTCATCGATTTCGACATGAGGTAATGCCTCAAGGTCATCAAAAAGTCCGTCACTCATTCTTCTTCAGCCCCTGGATTCGACGACTTAGATTGTTTTGACTTTATATTCTTGGTTGAAGCGTTATTTGTTTTTCTTCGAGCGAAACTGGAATCGCCTCCCTGTTTCACTCTTTTCATATCCTTAAGCAGGTCTGGGTAACCTACTCCTAATTCACTATAGCCATCGGATAATCTACGGCCCCAATGTTCTATCGCATAATCAGATTGGGAAAGTAATTCCTTTGCTCTATCCAATTGTCTTCTCAATTCTCGAAGCTCAGATTGTAGTGCTACCTTTTTGTCGTGCAAAGGCTGTGCCTTTTCAACGGCTTTAATCATATTTTTATGAGCCCTATTTGCAATGGAAAATAAATGAGAAACTTCTCTTCTAGAGTCAATATATTCGGCCATTTCAGGATTCGAATCCCTTCTTTCTCGGAGCCATTTTTCATTTTGCTCGATCAATTTTTTCCTACGATCAATCATCTTCCTTTCGGCCTTATGGTCCAAGGCAGAGGTCTGAATTTGCTCTTCAATATCCTCTAATTCTTCGAATAATTTTTCTTTTTTCCAATCAGGATCAAGATTAACCATCCCGCCAGATTCTACCAAAACATCTCGATGCCCTTTGACTTTGGGAATTAAATCTCTTGCTTTAATTTGCGCTTGATCTCTTTCATCCTTTAATTGGGCTACTAATTCGTTAGCTCTCTTGTGTGTTTCAACAGATCGAGATACCTTTGGTGTTAAATTCTGTTCCTCAGCCTCCAAGGTTCTGATTACTGTAGGCAACTGGTCATTCAACAACATCCTTCGGTTCAACAAGGCCTGCGCTAACTGATCGGGCGTTACTGCCAAGAGAGCCTCAGAGTCCATATGCATGCGGCGCAAATTAGAATCTGCCATAAAGGTCACTACGTGACCTATTTTTGGGGTTTCCTTGATAGGTAGACCTGCTCCGACTTCTCGCCAATGCAGGCAAGCCTTAGTCGAAGCAGCATGTTTGTATTGGTAGCATCAATAATTCTAGTGACGCTATTTTCGATTAATGTCAGTGCAGAGGAACGATTTACAATAGAAAACCCATTGGATTGGGATACCACTCTAATCGATGCATCTACATCAGAGCCATCTGGAAACGATTCTGCATATGCTGGAGATTACATCCTTATCTCAATTGAAATCGATAATACAGATACAACTGCCGGCCATGATGAGTGGTGGTTCATAATGGGGATTCAAGGCCAGTCCTCTCCCGAATTGACGGGTTTCCTTGAGGGGTCACAAGATGTTGTTTTGGTTAATTTCTCCTTTGGACCTCTTTCTGAGGGAGTCTTGCTTCTTACATTCGGCATAGAATCTTCTGGTCAAAATAAGAGTCTAACTTTGGAAGTGGAACCAAATCCGATTAATCTCACAGCTGCAGGCTCACCTGAGATAGCAATAACAGGTGAGCCTGTTCACAAGGGAGATACGTTAACCGCCTCAATTTTAGTCCATAACCAAGGTAACTCACCTCAAATAGTCAGTCTTCAAATTATTCAAGGCAACCTAAGTCCTATTCAAGGAGCAGGGGTAGAAATCAATCCTGGGTCAAGTAGAGAAGTCTCTACCTCTTTCCTGCCTTCATCAGTCGGCTCCTTGAATTTAGATTGGAGTGTAGTCTCCAATAGCGGAGGGGTTGCCCGTGAATTAAACGGAAGTACCACAATAGAGGTTCTAGATTCTCAATCATTGGAACTTGTAATTGACTCTACGGATTGGGATTTAGAAAATGGATTAAATTCAGAAGTATCTCTTTATCTTAGCCAAGGTCGATCTCGAACCGTAGAGATAGAGATTTCTATAGTTGATCAGGCCATAGAATCTACACTACAAACTTTCCAATTCATGATGGATCCTGGAAAAAGAGATTTAACACTTCCACTTGGAAATCCATCTGCTGACTCTTTGATTATCAGAGTGACTCCAATATCTTGGTTAGCCACTAATGACATAGAAATTCAAACTACATTAGTGCCGCCTTTGTTGGATTTGGAAGTAATTGCAGGTGTTCCAAATCCAAGTGCACCGATAGTAGGAGGGAGTTTACAACTTCCATTTAGTTTAACAAATAACGGAAATACTCCTACGCTAATGGGTGAGGCGAGGGTAGTGAGAAATTCTGACAGAATGATACTTGATTCTGTCACTGTAGAATCGGTTAATTCTGGTGGTGTTTTCAATGGTGATTTTTCGATAAATAACTGGCCTGATTCGAAGGTAGTCGAAGTAGAAATTATTTGGATTACTAGTGGTCAGACAAAAAGCAAACTGCTAGAAATTGAAACGTTTTCTGATCCCAACGAAGACGCCGAATTGCCTTTTGATTTGATGGCGTCAATTTACGGAACTATCTCCGGCTTGGTAATTGTAATCTTCATTTTAGTGTTATACCGGACAGTTTCTGAAAACGTAGAGGACACTGGTAAATCAAGATTTAATCAATTGCGCGTCTCCCGAGGGGAGAAGAAGAAAACAAGAACCGCTGAAAAAAGAGAGGTCAACTGTCCGGAGTGCGATCAGCGATTGAATATCCCGTATTCTCATTCAGGAGCAGTCAAATGCCCTGCATGCACATCGAGGTTTACAGTCGAAGCAATACCCACAAATGATGAGGATAAATCTCAAAATGCCTCCCCTTCAGAGCGGGAATCGATCGAAAATAATTCAGCTGTATCTAATGATTTAATTGCAATGTCTGCTACTGATATGTTATCCTGTCCTAGTTGTGACCAAACGCTCAAAGTTCCTCTTGAAAGGAGACCGGTAAAGGCAAGGTGCCCTGCTTGTCGTTCAGAATTCCTAGCCGAAGTAGGTGACTAGTGGCAATTAATTGAGAGGTGAGTTCCTGACTGAGTTGAGTGAGTTTGAAGAAATGTACCTCAAACGAATGTTTGAGATACACACTAAACACCCTTCAGCCATCGTCAAGACCTCTAATTTAGCAGAGATGATGGGTGTAAGTGCAGCATCAACCACAGAAATGATTCAACGTTTAGCAAATAGGGATTTGGTGACTTACATTCCATACAAGGGTTCTCGCCTTACAACTGAAGGATTCTCCATTGCTGGCAAAATTAAACGACGTCAATTACTAATTGAAATGCTATTGACAGATGTAATTGGGTTTCAAGGTGATATTCATGCAATCGCTTGCGAAATGGAACATGCGATAAATAATGAGTTAGAAGCGGCGATAGATTCCCTCTTGGGCTATCCTGAGGAAACCAAATCAGGAGAACGTATTCCACAAGTAGCTAGACACTTTGAAACTAATATTCAAACCCCTCTTTTGCCAATATCGAATATGCCTAATGGAAGCACTGGAGAAATAGAGTTCATTGCTCTTTCAGGACAAGATTCGAAGACTTTGGATAATCTAAATTTTGGAATTGGTAATTTCGTTTCAAAAACAGATGATGATTTGTATATTGATACAAAACAAATTTCTCTTTCCGATAGTTTATCCAAGAAAATTTTAGTCAGATTAGGAGGCTGAATCATGGAAGATGATGACACTTATAGTTTAGAGAAAGCTCTAAACTCTTTAACAGATTTACCTGCAGAGGAAGAGTCCAATCTAGAAGAACAAAGCCCACATAATCATGAATCGCAATTAGGAATAGTAGAAACTGCCCAAATCAAATCCTCTAAAATTCATAGTTTGAGAAGCCAGGAAAAAACCCTCCTCCGGATAGACCGACTACTAGTAAGTGGTGGGATTCGTTTTGTTTTGTTTTTACCGTTAATTGTAATCGTTAATTTTGGTCTTGCACACTCTTACAGAAACACTACACCAGAATGGTGGATCGAACATATGCAGGAAGTCGCACCAGTCGAAATGCACTTAGGGATACATTTCCTATCGTTATTTATTTTAGTAGCAAACATGGCTTTGTTAATTCTGCTATTCCGTCTACTAAGTGTCACAAAAATGATTTTTCAACACGAAGCTGAGGCTCTTACAACAGCTGGATTAACATTCAAAAGTTCACACGGTTATGCCGAAATGCGTGCAACGATTAATGGCTCTAGGAGACAATTAGGTGCAACGATAACTTTCCTACTATTTGCAATAATTTTCCTTGCTATTGCCTTATGGTTAGCACCTGATGGTGATTTGTCCCCAAGGCTTGTGGCTCTCTCAACAGGCTCTGTGCTCGCAGGTCATGGAACCTTCCTTGTATCGAATAATTCTCGATTCAATGCCAACGAACCCTGGGGCATGCTGAATGCTTTCTCGCCTCCTATACACCCGGCATTATTGACAAGACCTTTTTCAGATGTAATTAAGGCCCATATTGACCCATTGTTGGCAGTTAGGATCTCTGAATACCTCCGCACAGTCGAAAACGAAGTTAATCCTGGTTTTTCAATGACTCAGATGCAAGAAACTCTTCTACATCTTCTACATCTAAGGAGAAGGTCATTAATTGATGAAAAGGAATTCAGAGCCGCACTTTCCGAAATGATTGATACGGGTTCGATTGACAGATTTTTCGACCACCCAGAATTAGGTCAGGAGACTTGGGACCGCCTTTTATCGAGAGCTATGATAGATTGTGCCCCATTTTTCCGCCTCCATGACAGGTTACATATGAGGCATCAAACCGGTAGAATAGACGATGTTTGGTTTGATGTGGATATGGAGAATTTAGTAGTTGGCCCTGCAAACTTATTTGCATTTATTCTTAATCAAACTAATGAGGTTCAAGATCTAGTTTTAAGGGTTCAAACTCCAGACTTTAGACCTAATGAATGCGAATATAGACTCAAGGTCGACCCTCATAAATCGATTTCATTTGATGGCATTATTTCCCCTAAACTCACAGAAAATTTACCTAATTTACTTAATTCTACCAGAATAATTTGGCAGAGTTTACTTCCATCCGGAACAGGGGAATCTACCGTTACAATCCGGCTTGAAGATTTGCAAGGGAATTTAATTGCGGGTAGAGTATTAACAGTCCAAATCCGAAATGATTTGTTTACACGTCTAAGAATGACAACGGGCGCACTCTTCATATTAGGGGCTATAATTGCCATCTTGTCGCCAATATTACCATTTGTTGGTTCAGTACTTGGCCTGTGACTTTTCATCAGGTCCATTCAAGAAGCAAACACCTGTGGCCGGCCCGTGTCTGAAGAGGTTACCAACCCAGACGATGACCTTAGGAGTCGTCTGCATGCAATGGAGACAAAACTCCGACGTATGAGAGATAATCGTAACAGTCACAATGAAAATGCACGTAGAGCTGCTGATTCAAGGAATGCTGTCCAAGAGCAAGCCAAGGTAATCAGAGAATCAATCGATGAATTGAAGTTACAACAAAAGGAGATAAGAGATAAAGCACTTATTCACAAGGCCAAGCGAGATGAAATCCAAGGCCATATCCGTGAATTAATCTCCAAAAAGCGTGGTCGAAGAGATGAAGAAAGAGGTTCAAAATCAATTGTTATTGAATTGTCTGAAACGGAAGGTCAAATAGAAAGAATCGAAAGACGATTAGAAACAGATGGTCGATTAAAATTAGAGGATGAAAATAAACTCCTCAAAGAATTAAAAAAATTAATTGGTAAGCGAAATGAACTTCTGCCAGCGGTAAAGCAACACCAAGCGATAACGATTGACCTTGGAGATATGGATGAATCCATAACACGACTCAAGGCTGAAGCAGATTCTGAACACCAATCAATGGTAGATTGCCATAAACAGGCAGATGAAGTGTGGGAGGAAATTAAACCTCTCTTTGAAGAGAGAGATTTCTTGAGAGCCGAAGGTGATAGACTTCACAACGCTTTCCTCGAGGCCCGAAAATCAGCCGATGAGGTTCATACCGAAATGAAGGTGCTTTTAGATCAAGTTAATGAAATTCGAGATTCAATCAAAGCCGCACGCGAAGAACGTGAAAAGACGATTAAAGATCATAATCAGTCCGTAAGGGATGCAATTAGGTCTCCTTCTGAAAGTGAAGAATTAGCAGGCTCCTTAGAAGAAATGTTGTTGCAGAGCGGGTCGCTTACATTGGGCGGAACCGGAATGGAAAAAGAACCAGTCACTTCAGAAGGTAAGGTTAAGAAAACCAAAAAGAGAAAGTTAGGCACCACTAGAGGAAAGGTTTGAGATTACCAGCCTCTCTCTTCTAAACGTACATCCAAGGTTTCAATTTCTAAACCAGGCATAGGTTCTCCTATCATTGCACTTGCTTCTGCAACAATCGATGGGTCTTCAAAGTGGTGAGTCGCTAGAACAATTGCTTCCGCTGTTTGCACAGGATCAGAACTCTTGAAAATCCCTGAGCCAACGAAAATACCATCCATTCCATGTTTCATCATCAATGCTGCATCCGCAGGTGTTGAAATTCCTCCTGCTGAGAATGTGACTACGGGTATTCTACCAAGCCTAGAAACATCTTCGAGAACTGCCGATACTTCTAACCTTAGTTCTTCTATAGTTCCGAAGGGTGTATCTGCTGTCTCTAGATTGAAAGATGAGACTTTCTTGATTCGATGAAATCCTTCCATAATCGTATCAACCATTTCCTCTCTTCCATCTTTGCCAACTGATTGAGCGTGAGCGATTTCGTCAGCAACTAATCTTGCATGTTGCACTGCACTGACGACATTCCCAGTTCCAGCTTCGCCTTTTGTTCGCATCATCGCGGCACCTTCGGCTACCCTTCTTACCGCTTCACCTAAATTTGTGCAGCCGCAAACGAAAGGAACTGTGAAGTTATTCTTAGCAATGTGGAAAAAAGGATCAGCAGGAGTTAATACTTCAGATTCATCAATCATATCTGCCCCTAATGCTTCCAAGACTCTGGCTTCTTCATCATGGCCTATCCTCGCTTTTGCCATGACAGGTATTGAAGTGGTTTCTATAATTTCTTTAATCATATCAGGGTGACTCATTCGGGCAACCCCGCCGCTTGCTCGTATATCGGCAGGCACTCTCTCTAACGCCATTACGGAAACCGCTCCTGCGTCTTCGGCAATGTGTGCTTCCTCTGCGTTAACGACGTCCATTATGACTCCGCCTTCTTGCATTTTGGCGAAGCCTCTCTTCAGCAACTCTGTGCCGTGACGCATTCCTGACAGGTCAACTCGTTGAGTCATATATATGCCTGAGAGTAATCACTCATCAATATATGTCTAAGCCCAGCAGCGGCTAAACTTCAATCAGCGAGAACGGGCGAATCACCCGTGGCAATTTCCAGCTCGAGGCTTTCATTCTCATTCCTCTCGATCCATTCCATTTCTTCTTCGGGAACATCAGTATCGGCAAAAATCGCTTCGACTGGGCATTCCGCAACACAGGCAGCACAATCAATGCATTCATCAGGGTCGATGACCAAATATGTGTCTGCTTCTTTGAAAGCCTCGACTGGACAAACTGCCACACAATCCTGATACTTGTGTCCAACACATGCGCTTGTAACTACGTGGGTCATCTTATCACTCAAACCTCGGTGGGGGATTTAGCATAAGAATCCTTGTCAGCATTTGTAGTAAAACTCTCTCAAAGATGAGTTTATTCAGAGCTGGCAGTTTCTAGTAGAGCCGTAATTATTTCGCTTGGTTTCTGGCCCGGATACGATTCAATTTTGAATCGACCTTTTACAGCATTTTTCCTTTCAGGGCCTTTTGCTAGTCTGTATTCTCCTGAGACCATGGCAGATAAAGAAAGCCGGACATGCAAAACTTTGTCATCATCAATTTGAGATTTGAGTCCATTGCTGACAATTTCCTCCAAGACGTCCTCGCCTAATTTTAAAAAACTCAATTTGGCCGATTTCTTATTACTGATTTTCATTTCCAAAATAACCTGAGGTGCTCCGTGATACGACTTACTTTTCTCTCTAATTATTTCCGATTTTGTGTCGGAAAGATGCTTCATTGCTTGCTCAATTAGATCTATGTCATCAACACAACTACAATGTATCCTCCAAGATACGCTGTGGAATGCCATCATTACCTCCAAGCATAGGCAGCCCTTGAAGAACTCCCTTTCGGCATTTGGAAAGTTAGAGTATAGGGGCTTTCATTCAAATACTGGATGTAGGTCGGCCGGTTTGCAAACGGGGTAGCCCCCGATACGAGGTGTTTCTCATGGCAAAGGGCGCAAAAGCAAGGGCAGCGGCACGTAAACAGAGAGACAAGTGGAAGGCAAAGCGCTGGTACACAATTCGAGCACCTCGTAATCCTTGGTCATTCAGAGTCATTGGGGAAACCCTTGCAGAAGAGCCTGAGCAGTTGATTGGCCGCACCTACGATATAATGCAGAATGAACTAGATGGTGACTTCTCAAAGATGCACGTACAGGTGATTTTCAGGATCACGGAAGCACTAGGTGGAGACGCACTAACCGAATTCATAGGTCACAATGTTTTGAAAGACCATATTCGCCGTCAAATTCGCCGTCATCGAGGTAAGGTAGATGATACTGTTGATGTTGTTACCGAGGATGGTTATTATGTCAGATTCAAGCCTTTACTTATTTCTCGATCAAGAGTTAAGTCCAGCCAAAAGTCCGCTATGAGAGCCAATGCACGTGATACAATCCTAACCATGGGTGCAAGTTCCACTTGGATTCAATTACAAAAAGCTGTACTAGATGGCACAATGGAGGATGCAATCAAGGAATCAGTTTCCAAGGTCAGTCCTGTAAGGACAGTAATGATTCGTCGAAGTCAATTACTTCAGAGTGGAGTAATAGTGGAAGATGGTCCTACATTGGACGAAATTCATGCCGAAGAAAAGGCAGCCGCGGCAGCAGCTGAAGTTGAAGAAGTAGACGTATTGGCTGCTGCAGAGGCTTCAGCAGAACTATCAGAAGTTGATGAGTCGAATGTTAGTGAGGATGTAGAATCCGAGGCAGAGGGTGATGATTCCGGAAATAATGAAGATTCAATCGACATTCCAGAGACTAATGATAACACAGAGCAAGATTACGACTCTATGACCGTAGCCGAATTAAAGCAATTACTCAAGGAAGCTGGAAAACCAGTTTCTGGTAAGAAAGCAGACTTAATTGCTCGACTGCAAGAGTAATGATAAAGTGGGCAGGAAGCCCATTTCATCATCAGAGGGTTGGTTAGTTTGGCAAGATTAGCGGTGGTAAGTGGGACTGGAATGTCTGCACTCGCTGATGAATTATTAGATTTTGGAGGGACTCAAAACACCATCCGTGTAGATTCAAAATGGGGTCAAGTTCCATGTATTGTAATTAAAACAAAAAAGCATTCAATTTTACTAATCGATAGACATCATTGTGAGGGTGATGAAAGAACTCCGCCTCATGAAATTGAACACAGGGCAAATATTCATGCAGCCAAATCATTTACTCCAAATTTAATTTTAAGTGTAAATTCTGTTGGTTCAATGATAGAAGAATTGCCTCCAGGGAATATTGGTGTAGCAGGAGATGTACTCGATCTGGCTGTTAGGCCTTGGACATTTCATGACGATGATGCGATTCATGCAGACAGAACCTCGATTTTTGACACAAATGCAAGTTTAATTTGTTCCAATTCACTTTCCAATAGTCAAGAAAATACACCAATCGGAATTATTGTTGCACAGTGTGTAGGCCCCCAATTCGAATCACCATCAGAAATTGATGCACTTGTCAGGTTAGGGGCCGATGTTGTCGGAATGACACTTGGCCCTGAATCGCGACTAATCGCAGAAACCGGTATCCCACATGTGGCAATTTCTTGCTCTTCAAATTGGGCTGCCGGAAGGACACCCGGCGACCCGTCTGCGGAAATAGATCACCATGCCGTTGATGCAATGGCTGCAACTCTAAGAGCTAGGGTGAAAGATTGTATTATTGCATTATTAGATAATTATTGAGGGTTAAATTTGCGTGACCAAAGGATAGGTTTAGCCCTTCTTGTAATAGCAATAATTCTATTCGCATATTCTATTGATCGTATGGATTATTGGGACCAAGCAGACAAAGCTTACGAGAAAGAATGTCTGCCTCATAATAATCCTCAGCCAAACGCGGAAATCTGTCAGGAATTGGAAAATGAAGCAAATTCTCGATTAACCAAATTTTCTCTAATATTATTTTCATCAATTGTAATGTCGCTTATTGGTCTTGTATATCTTCTTCCTCAGGGGGATGAGTACCCTAAATCTCCACCAGGTGGAAGGTTCTAGGGGATTAGACAATTTGATGGTTCTCCAACATCTGGGCGCTCTATGGAAAGGCTCCTGAGTGTAGATGATTGGAAGGAAATTGATTGGAATTCTAAGCCCGATGGCTCTTGGTCTACCATGATGGCTAGGGTTGCCGCTTTCCATAGTAAACACGATTTCGCCAACCCTGAGAATAATGGTCATGATATGGGTTACCGTGTGGCCCTAACCGTTGAGGAATTAGGTGAGTTTGCAGCGGCAATCACCAAAGGAAAGCCTAAGGAAGAAGCCTCCGAAGAACTAGCAGATTTGTTGATTTTGATTCTTGGCCACTCTCTTGCAATGCACATTGATTTGGAATCCGAATTCCATACCAAAATGGACAAAATAATGCAAAGAAAAGCCAGAAGAGGAAACTTGGGAATTAGAGTAACAGAATACGACGGAGAATGAATTTGGATAAAATTCTACACCTGTCATAATAAATCTCGTACTCAATTTTATTAGATTTTTTTAAATTGTTAATAATGTCGGGTCAACTATGGCGTTGGACATACAAACCGCTCAAGATGATGAAGAATCGAATCCAAAAGTCGACTCTGAAACTTATGATGTAATTATCGTCGGAGCAGGTGCAGCGGGAATCGGTGTTGGAATTGCTATTGCTCATGCAGGAATTGAGAACTTCCTGATTGTTGATAGAGATACAGTAGGTTCCTCTTTTTCTTCATGGCCAGAAGAGACTCGATTCATTACGCCCTCATTTCCCAGTAATTCTATTGGAATGCTAGATCTAAATTCGATTGCAATCGGGATATCTCCCGCATTTAGCATGAAGGTTGAGCACCCTACTGGTAAAGAATACGCCGAACACTTACAGGATATAGCTGAATATTTTGAGCTCCCAATTTTAGAAAATACAAATGTAGATTCTATAGAGAAAATCGACGGTTTATTTCATCTAAATATTGGTGACAGTAACTTGCTGGCGAAGAATGTAATTTGGGCTGCAGGGGAATATCAATATCCACTTTTGGATGGATTTGAAGGTGTTGAATTATGTAGGCATACGGCAACAGTTTCGAGATATGCAGATTTACAAGGGGACAATTTTCTAATTATCGGGGGATACGAAAGTGGAATAGATGCTGCATATCATCTTGCTAATAATGGTAAAAAGGTGGTATTATTCGACATTAACAGCCCATGGGACGAAGAAAGTTCAGATCCAAGTATTACTTTGTCTACCTTTTCATTCGAACGAATGAGAAATTCCAATTTTGAAAATAATGTTAGATTAAACCCGCAGACTCAGGTAAAATCAGTCAATATATTAGATGGAACATACGAAGTCAGAACTCAAGATGGGCAAGTCTTCAGTTCTGATTCTAAGCCTCTATTCGCAGGCGGATTCGACGGAAGTCACAAATTCGTGTCAAATTTATTCGATGAAAGAGAAGATGGATTCCCCCTACTGAATGATAGTGACGAATCAACTATAGTTCCTGGTATGTACCTCTGTGGTCCATCAGTTCGTCATGACGGTCATATTTTTTGTTTCATTTTCAAATATAGACAACGGTTTGCAATCGTCGCACAAGCAATTGCATCGTCCCTAGATATTGATACCGATGAATTCGTTGAGGCTTACAGGGGTTGGGGGATGTATTTAGACGATTTATCCTGTTGCGGACAGGAGTGTTTGACATGTTGAAGGGAAATGAAACTCGAATAGGAAAAATTCTGAGTATTGAATGGCTTGGACAAACCCTTGCAAGTCTATGCTGGATTATCAGTGTATTCGTATACGAAATTGAAGGCCCTGGTGATTGGTTACAATTGGGGGCTGCTTCATTTTGGATGATGTCAAACATTTCGGCAATATTTAGCATAAAACAACATGGCTAATAATTCAGAATCCGCAGCCAACTGAACCATGATTATATCCTTAATGAAAAGTTTTTGTTCTCTTTTCCATAGTATATTCTGCTATCCACAAACTAACCCATATTCCCGCTAATTGCAATGTTAGTCTCACTAAATTTCCTAATTCCGTTAATGATTCACCATCGCCCAGTTCGACTGAAAATATCCACATGTATAGATTTGCAGGATATAGCCAAACCAACATAGCAGCACTTGCAAAACCACCAATTCCTCTTAATGAGGGGATTATGAGTAAAGTTCCTACAACAATCTCTACAATTCCACTAAGTATTACCCAAAATTTAGCAGAACCAAGGAATGGTGGTACAATTGGCTCGAACCATTCAGTATCTGTGAAATGCAAAATTCCGACATATACAAAAAACGAACCACCGATAATTGCGAACAAGTCGCGTGAATTCATATCATCGCCTAGTCCAGATGGAATATGTAGTGTCGTATTCATTGTTGGAGTCTAATTGCAATTTTTCGATAACTTCCTCAGACCATTCAGACCTATTCCAGTAGGGGAATTTTACTTCACCACTCTCTGTGGTTTTGACGGTTGTAAGATGAATTTCTTCTACTCGATCAAGGAACATTTGGTAAATCTGAGCCCCGCCAATAATCCAGCATTCATCGCAACCATCTGCATAGGCGATTTCTATTGCTCGACCGATATATAGAGCAGTTTCTGCTCCATCTGCTTCCCATCCGGTGTCTCTTGACATGACGATGTTCAATCTCTCAGGTAATGGCCTATACGCTTCGGGGAGTGAATCCCAAGTTTTTCTTCCCATTATTACAGCGTTAAATCCATCTCCTTCAGTCAATTGTTTGAATCGAGCCATATCAGAAGCCAGACGCCATGGAAGGCCTTCTCCTCTTCCTATACAGCCATCTTCATCCATCGCCACAATCATTGCCATTCGCATATTTATTCCTCAAACTGATATAGGTGCAGAGATGTGTGGGTGATGCTCATAATTGAGAATTTCAATACTTTCAGCAGTAAACTCATCAATTTCTGAGATAGTCTCATCTAACTTGAGTTTAGGCAATGGAAGTGGTTTCCTAGAAATTTGTTCCTTGGCTTGTTCTAAGTGATTTAGGTACAAATGACAATCTCCCCCAGTCCAGACAAATTCTCCTGGTTGCAAACCGCATACTTGAGCCATCATACAGGTCAGCAGGCTGTATGATGAAATATTGAATGGGACTCCAAGAAAAGCATCAGCACTTCTTTGGTATAATTGGCAGGACAATTTTCCTTCGTTTACATAGAATTGGAAAAAAGCATGGCAAGGCATTAGCGCCATGTCTTCCAATTCACCAACATTCCAAGCTGAAACAATTATTCTTCGTGAATTCGGGTTCTGTTTGATCATTTCAATGGCGTTTTCAATTTGGTCAACGACCCTGCCATCATTAGTCTCCCATTTTCTCCATTGTTTTCCATAAACAG